>JAESGP010000031.1_pt1 | contig 211806 bp, 191 predicted proteins | sample 9269741 | NCBI WGS metagenome assembly JAESGP01 (sample SAMN15720684, study PRJNA650882) | algae metagenome | isolation source: Desmonostoc vinosum HA7617-LM4 and co-occurring heterotrophs from cave wall | place: USA: Waikapalae cave, Hawaii | collected 2011-05-27 | reverse complement strand
TGAGCTAACACCTGAACTTGTTCATCGGTGGGGTATAGTCTGACTTTTACCGCTTGTCGCCTCATCTCGACTTCTCCAAATATCGACCTGTTACTATTATATACATATTTCAGTAACATGGTTCCGAGAATATTTGCCCGCCTTATATCCCACCACTGATTTGGAGTACCGAATTCAGTGGGGGACGAGGGCGCGAATTAGTTAAAATCTCAAACCGACGCCCCCTTGGACAGAGACAGCCGTACCACCACTATCACGGTAGGCATCAAAAGCAATGATCGCGTTGCCAAAAATTACAGTATTACTATTGGGAACGACATAATCAACTCCCGGCTGTAAAGCGAAACTAATTTTGTCGCCCACAGGAGAGGAGCTACCACCACCAGCTAATACTAACCCAGCCCCTAAGTAAGCATCAGTTTGCCAGTTAAGCGGGAGGTCATAAGAAACCGTTGGTACAATAGCCGTATTCTGGCCAATTAACGCTTGAGCGCGGAAAGAAATTGGTGCTTCCAAAAGCTTGTAGCGGACAGCTATCACCCCGCCAAATTGTACACCGTCAGTAATACCCACAGTTGGCCCAATACCAACATAGCTGCCATATGCTACCTGAGCCTGTGCTGGGCGAGTGCTAACAGCTAAACTCAACACTAAGCCAGCCCCTAAAGCCGAAACCAAACAAGAAAAATACCTCATTACCCTACTCCTCACACCATTTTGTCATTTGTCATTTGTCATTGGGAATTGGGAATTAGGAATTGATTATTCTCCCCGTCCCCGCGTCCCCCCGTCTCCCCCTGCCCCCTGCCCCCTGCCCCTGCCTCATCTTACGGGCAACGGGGATGCAGACCTCCTTGAGTACAAATGTAAGCTAGTTGCTTAGTATCTAAATTTTTGGCTTGACTAAAGTCAACTCCTTCTACTACAGCAGATTTTGAACCTAAATCGGGTGTTTGTACAAATTGATCAGCTGGATCTTGCTTACTAGGAGCAATAATTGTCCCTTGAAAGTCAGTTCCTGTCAGATTCGCTCCTCGTAAGTCTGCAAGACTCAGATCAGCATTTCGCAAGTTGGCGTTCTCTAGATTAGTCGATCGCAAAGTCGCACCAGTTAAGCGAGTAGCACTCAAGTTAGCATTACTGAGATTGGCATGTTCTAAATCAGCTCCTGATAAATCTGCACCTTCCCAATCGGTTTTGATCAGGTTAGCAAACGACAATTGTGTTCCTATGGCAGTGACACGACCTAGACGCGCCGCGTAGAGGTTGGCTTCATTCAATTTAGCATCACCTAAATCAGCCCCAGTCAAGCTAGCATTTTCTAAGATTGCTCTGTGCAGATCTGCTCCTACTAACTGAGTACTGCTAAGATTAGCGCCAAATAAACGTGCATCAGCTAAATTGGCTCGATTGAGAGTGGCACGGCTCAAATCGATACCGGTCATTAAAACACGGCTGAGATTGGCATCAGTGAGATTAGCTTGCCTTAACTGGGCTTGGCTTAAATTAGCGATAACATCGTCGTAGGTATCCCAGCGTCCATCTTCACCCGCATTGCGGAAGCGACTATCTTTAAAACTAGCTTGGTTCAGATTTGCGGATCTGAATTTAATTCCGGCTAAATCAATTTTTTCTAGCACCAAGTTGAAAGAGGAGCTTTCTTTTGACCCAGAACCGCTTTGACCTAATTGGCTACGACTGAGATCTAGATCGTCAACTTTACCGCTATTGACAGCAAGAATCTTGTTAATTGTCCTTTGATTAATTTGTAATCGCTTTTGTCGTAATTCTCGCTCTGGGGGTGGGCTGTTACCCGCAGATTCCAACTCACCAGCGAGGAACTGGTTTTTCTTTTTCAACTCAGGGATAGCGTCGATCCCAACAGTTACTAAAGCTTGTTGAATTGTATCTATAAGTGCAGGGTTAGTTTCTTTTGCTAAAAGATCCGCAAGAAATTGGGTTGCTTGCAGGTCATCAATACTGCCTATAGCGAGAATCGCACTCTGGCGTTCTTCTTCGCTAGCACCAGAGTTAGGAGTTAGACGATTTTCTAATGCCAGAAACTTTTGACTGTTAACTTGCTTATTTGTTCGCTCGGTTTGCTGAGTTTGAACATAAACTTGAGTACCTACTAAAGTTGCTAACACAGCAGTCATGCTCGCTAGCCCTACTCCAAATAAAGTTAAATTCGGATTTTGCCGTATTCGTTGCCACAAGCTAGGAGACTGGATAGTTTCAGTAGCGATCGCACCTCCATCATCAGTCGCGACTTGCTGATTTTCTTCCTGCCATTCCTCTGTTTCGTTAGCTTTGGACGCCTGCTGCTTTTGTGTATCACCTAACAACGACGCTGGTAAAGGACGAGTGGCATCGATAGTATATGTACCTGCTAACAGATCGTGCAGTGCGCGACGCCCCCGCCGTGACGATAAGCCTATGCCTTCTGCCAACACCATCAGCACAGCTAAAGATGTGAACAGCCCTAAATTAGGAAAAGCAAAGCTGTAGCGCCACAGAATATAAGCAATAGAAACAGGCACAGTCCAACGACCAATTCCTTCTCGCACCACAGCAGCCCCCAAACCGGGAGATTTTCCTTGCTTGTTGACTACTCGCACACCAAACCCCCGCTTAGGAATCGTGCTACCAGTCTTAGCTAGTAAGTATAATTGCCACCATGAGAGAGTCACGGGTGCGAACAAGGCTACTGTCCACAAAAAATTAGTCGGCCATGCCACGTTACGGATACCATAGCTGACAGGTAGAGCTAAAGGCCGGGCGATCGCTCTCTCCATCACTACCAACATAGGATTAAGCGGTACCCGATTAAGATCGCTTCTGGAATTGGCGTACACTCCAATGCCAAAGGGAATTAATCCACTAGCAACCACTATTGTAATTTCAGCTGCCCAAGCGGCAAAACGCCTAGTTACCAATGGCAGTGAATTGATTTTTCCCGGTTCTTTTGAACGACTAGATTGCTCTTCACTTCTCCTCACAATTGGGGTTGTCATCGTAATAATTCCCTTTGACTTTATTTTTACGCCTTCTTGGCACAGTTAAAATAGAAGACTACTGCTTACGCTGAAAGCTGTTAGACACAAAAAATTTGTATCCAAGATACACTAACACTGCCAACAGTGCCAGACTGAGAACAGATGCCACTAGTTTAAGCACTGTTTGTAATATCGCAAACCCTACTAAGACACTTACACCCGCAACTACCAGTTTTTTAGTTGTAGATAAGCTGTTGAACATGTTTTTAAATCGTTCTACTTGCAAGTTAAAACTGGCAAAACCAGACTGAGATCTCTGTTCTTGCTCCTGTGTTTGTGGCTCAACAACGGACGAGGAACGAATTTCTGCCTCTAGATTTTGCAGGCGACGCTGCAAGTCTTCATCAGGTTGAGGATTCATCAGTTTTTTTTACCTCAGCTAGGATACTTATTAAACAACAGGCTAACTAAATTTTATTTTTGATGGTTGTCCTTGTGATTTTAGCTAATGGCTGTATATACAAAACCTTTAGAGGCAGCCCAAATGAAAAAAGAACTAGGGACTGGGGGGCTGGTATTTTTTTTACTTGACATTTAGAACTTCTTCAATCAGCCAATCAGCAGAAAATCTTACAACCGACCATGAAAAAGGTGTCTCCCTTATTTAGTACACTCTTGTATTCATATACTTGATTAAGTAAAAAATAATATATGCACAACATCCATAGGAACAAATACGGATGAAAATCGTCTAAAAATTCAGACTTATGTATATAAATATCGCTCCAGCAGCGTTTAGGAGCATTAATTAATATGAAGACGCCTAGATTATTTCAGGTTGTTCCCGCAGCTTTGGCAATGAGTTTGATTCTTGCCGAAGCCAATTGGGCACAGACACCACCCCTCAAAATCAACCCGAATTTTCAGCCAGATCCACTGATTTTGAACGGTCAGTCAGGAGGAACTGTCAAAAGTAACTGTGGGAATCTTGCTAATGTCCCAAATCAGGTGATTGAAGTTACAGAATCATTACCATATTTGCGATTAACAGTTGAAAGCAAAGGACAGCCAACACTGTTGATTGATGGGCCTGGTGGGCGTTTCTGCGTCATGGCAGATAATTACTCTAAAAGCAACCCAGAACTTTCTGGTTACTGGCAGGCAGGTAAATACTTACTCTTTGTCGGCGAATTATCTCCACAGCAGCATAGCTATACACTCTCGATTTCAAAACAAAAGCAATAGTTATTTACAGCAGATCGCAGGTTTCCCCCTGGTGACTTTGCGCTAAATCCCTATTACAAAACTTAATTACGCGCTTCGTAGCGTAAAGCCTGCGGCATAGCTTCGCTTAGAGCGACACAGGAGCGTCGCGTCATTACGAATTACCCTTCGGGTTCGGGAGTGACGCTCCTTCTCCCAAGGGGAGACGCTGACGCGAACGTCGCTAACGCTAGCGCTAACGGACTCGACGGGAACCGCCAAGACTCCGACTCCCTCACGAATTACGAATTACGAATTATTTAACTTATTCATACTTATCAACTGCCAGCTATCCAAGCTATATTGCAGTTAATCAATGATTAGGAAAAACATCTGTGTTTCCCCTCTACGACCAAAACCCAACACGAATCACCCCATATTTCACTTACGGGTTGATTGGGATGAATATTTTAGTTTTTCTTCATGAAGTGAGTCTATCCAATGAACAATTAGAGCAATTTTTTCAGCTTTATGCAGTAGTACCACGAGAATTAACCACCAATGTATCCAGTGAATGGACAACGTTATTTACGTCGCAATTTTTACACGGTGGTTGGTGGCACTTAATATCAAATATGGTGTTTCTCTGGGTATTTGGTAACAACATTGAAGACCGCTTAGGTCATTTCAAATATCTAATTTTTTATTTGGCGTGTGGTGCTTTAGCAGCTTTGTGTCAATGGTTTATTGGCAGGAACTCTGATATTCCTTCCTTAGGGGCAAGTGGTGCCATCGCCGGAGTTCTAGGTGCTTATATTATTCGCTTTCCCCATGCCAGAATTACGACCTTGCTTTTCTTAGGTTTTTTTGTGACTACAATTAACGTTCCAGCATTGGTAGTCATAGGGATTTTCTTTATTCAGAATGTCATCTCAGGTCTTGCTAGTCTGCAAGCCGCTGCTAACATGAGCGTGCAAACAGGTGGAGTAGCTTACTGGGCACACATTGGTGGTTTTGTTTTTGGAGTGATTCTCGGCCCATTGTTTGGTTTGTTTAAGCGGGACGAATGGGAATAGAAGAGAGTTAAAAGAGGATGAGGGGGATGAGTTGCCGCTTACATCTACCTCAAAGACTCACGTTAGTTTTTACTGGCACCAGCTGAGATTTCTTCAATTTCTGATGCTGATTGATCAGATACAGGAGTTTCTGCAACTGGTTCGGGTAGAGAAACTATGATATCAGCACCATTGATTACTCCTCCTAGTAACCCCAGTTCCGATTCAACTAACTGATCAACAGCCTCACCTAACATGTTTTCTTGTGTATAGTTTGGTCGTGCTACCAATACCATCCCATCGCTATAGGGTTGAATCAACAAAGGATCATTAGATAGACTGAGAGGACAGGTATCTAATATTACTAAATCATAACGTTCGCGAGCATCCTCCATGAGTCGCCGGATTTCGCTTGATTCGATAATTGCAGCAGATTGACGCACGGGGCCACAGCTAGGAAGAATGTATAAATTTTCAACATCCGGGACTAAACGAATACATTCACTCAAGCTAGCGTAATAACGTAGGGGTTCGAGAATGGCGTCGGGGTCAGGAGTTACCCCCAGAGATTCACAACGCGAAGGCGATCGCAAATCGGTTTCGATAATCAAAGTTCTTTTGCCAGCACGGGCAGAAGCTATTCCTAAGTTATAAGCACTTGCCGTCTTACCTTCTTGACTGCTGGTGCTAGTGATTAACACTACCTTCAAGTTTTTCCCACCAATTCGCCGCAAATTACTGCGGAATTTTTCATAAAACTCTAAGTAAGGTGAATCAGGAGAAAGTACTACTGGTACTGCTTCTTGATTCAAACCATCCACTGGCATTAAAGGCAATTCTCCCAGCACTGCCACTTCCCGTTGCTTGAGACTTTCGCGGATATCCTCTCTGGTTTTGAAAATACCTTCTAGCGACCCTAACAGAAATATCACACCACCACCAATTACTAAACCCAAAAAGCCACCCACACCCAGCGTTATAGGTACACTCTTCGGAGGTTTGGCATCATTAATGACCGTGGGGAGTCTGGCAATACTAAGACTACTGATAGTTTCTGCTTCTGCGGTCTTAGAATCGGTAAGCTTTGTCTGCATTTGGTCATAAACAGCTTTTTTGAGTGCTACCTCCTGTTCCAAGCGCGATCGCTCCAATTGTTTATTAGGTATCAAAGAGTACTCTTGCCGTAACCGTGCCTCTTGTTGGATTTCTTGGGCTAGTTGTTGTTGTAGTGTCTCACGTTGGGTTTGCAAAGTCACCATTTGGTTTGCTAACTCCTGACGTGCCGGGTCTAAGCTGCTTTGAGTCCGAATACCTGCAATATCACCCCGTAGTGGGGATGCTATACCAGCACCGCCTAACACCTCATTCGCCCGCTGTTGTAGTAACTCCTCTGCCGCTTGTTTCTCACGCTGTAACTGAACCATATTGGGGTGTTCTGGTCGCAAATCTTTCCTGAGAAGGGCGATTTGGGATTCAGCTTGATAAATTCGCGATCGCAAAGTAGCAATAATCGGATCAGCACTCAAAGCAGAAGACACATAAGCTTGCCCAACATTTAATCCTAACTTGCCTTCTAGACTGCGAATTTGACCATCAATTCCAGCAATAGTTAATTGAATTTGTCGTTGCAGATTTTGACTAGCAGTAACTCCATTGAGCAAACTGCCGTTTTCGGCTGCTAAAATTGCTGTGCGTTCAACGCGATCGTATTTTTCTAATCTTGCCTCGGCTATTTGTAGTTCTCGCTTCGCCTGCGGCAACCGCTCCTCAATTTTTTGAATAATTGCTTTTAATCGTCCAGTATTAATCTCACCACTTAACTGGATCATGGCTTGCATCAATACCTCCAAGACCTCTGTGGCTCGCTTCGGGTCAGTGTCTTTATATCTCAAATCAAAAATCGTAGATTCGTATTCCCCTGTCCTGGGATTTTTTTTAGGTAAAGTGAGGGCGACACTTGTACCAAGCTTTTTAGGTTTGATATTTACTTTCTCTGCGACTGCTTCAATTAACGAGTCTGAGAGCAAAACTTGCTCGTTTAGTTCCTTGCCTTGTTGTTGGATTTCACTACCAGTTGCAGAAAAAGAAACTGGCGGCCCAGTATAGGTAAGTGCGCTATCTGCAATGTAGGTAGCAGGTGGTTCTGGTTGCACAGCCACAAACGTTGACCCCGCTACAACTAAAGCAAAACTAGCTAATCCAATCCATTTATATTTATCAAAAGCAATAAGATAGCGCTTAACAATTGGTGGGGTCATGGCAAATGCATTTAGTTAGTCAATGGTCATTGGAATTCGTAATTCGTAATTCGTGAGGGAGTCGGAGTCTTGGCGGTTCCCGTCGAGTCCGTTAGCGCTAGCGTTAACGACGTTCGCGTCAGCGTCTCCCCTTGGGAGAAGGAGCGTCACTCCCGAACCCGAAGGGTAATTCGTAATTATTTATTCTCCTCTTGCTCCTTGCCCCCTGATTTCTTTCCCCAAAGAGCTACTAATTAGACCCGCCGCCAAAGAATTCAAAGAAGCGGATAAAGCTTTGAATATTAAAAAATGGTTGAGTAATAGTACTGATAGCATTGGTAATCCTAGCGATGAGGTTACGGCCTACAACGATAACATCATTATCTTGAAGTGGTACATTTTGAGAAGCATCACCTGAGAGAGCCTTTTTAGCATCAAGTCGCCTAGTAATAGCTTTCCCTTGTTCAGGGTCGAAGCGGATGAGAGCAATGTCCCGTAGGTTAGCAGTGTCAAGATTAATACCTCCTAATGCATCTATAAACGTACTTCCATTAGGTAGTGCTTGTGTAGCAATTCCTCCAGCAGCATAATTCAAAACCCTAACTCGAATCTGCGGTATGGCTAGGGATGAACGTGCTACTAAATTGCGATCGTAACCGTCATCAGTGCCGACTTCACGACGAGGCACAACGACCGCATCTCCGTCTTGCAAGCGTAAATTAGGAATAGCACCACCATTTTGTAGCGCTGCATACAAATCTATGGTTTGTGCAACTACAGAACCATCCATCAACTTGCGACGTACTTGCACCTGTCGCAGATCTGCGGTTGATGTTGAACCACCAGCTATTAGTAAAGCATCAGCAACGCGGGGGGTTGCAGAGTTAACCGGATAAATCCCTGGTCGAAATACTTCACCGCTAATGGTTATTTGCACAGGCCGCGTTGCATTCAAAGACACTACTACAATCGGGTCTACCAAAATGCGACTCAAAGCTAAGCGGATTTTTTCTTGAGCTTCTTCCAAACTCAAGCCTTGTATAGATACAGTCCCTACTTGCGGTACTACGATGTTACCTTCAGGATTAATTACAGCTTGAAAATTAAATTCTGGACGTTGCCCTGCTAACGATAAAACTACGATTGGATCGATTACATAGCGATTTAAACCAGAGCGAATTTTGGCTTGAGCTTGTTCCAAAGTTAAACCTTGCAAGGGGACTGTGCCTAGCAGGGGCACAATAATGTTGCCTTCGGGATTAATTTGGGCTTGAAAGCTCAAATCTGGAAAGCGCTGAACTGCAACACTAACGATATCGCCTATTCCTAACTGATAAGGGCCAGGAGGACGCTGTAGCACAACTCCAATCACATCTCCTGGCCCCAAAAGATAGCGGCTAAGTTGGGGCGAAACTTGATCATTTGCAGCACTGGGTATAGTTTCAGTAGCTGGAGGAGGTGAGGGAGTTTGCCCAGGTGATTGAGTTTGCCCAGGTGATTGTCCTTGAGATGGTAGGGGTTGAGCAACAAGCTGGCTGGGTGCTGTGAAGAAAACGCCTACCTGAACACTGACAAAACAAAGGGTGCTAAATGCATGGATATGAGAATAGGTAGCTCTGAACATTTATGCAGTTAAAGCTTTGGTAAAAATCAGTCACGCCGAGTCGTTATTTTACTCTGTAAATACCTAAAATGTCTCTTAGTCTGTACTACACTGCGACTTTTTTGATCACAAATGCAGGTTTTGGCTCGAACTCTAAAATCTTAAAAACTGCTGCCATGCATCCTCCTAGAAATCGTCTAATTTTTCAATAATGAATTTGTTGCTGCCTACTCAAAAGCTATTTATCAACTTTTTGTGATGCGATCGCGCATCTACAAATTGTTTTTATTACTGCATCATACCTGAGAACCGACACCGCTCATAGAAATATCGACTCCATTCCCAATTGCCTCGATCTCTGCATCAGCCTAGCTGTAAAGTATTCTACAAAGCAGTTGCCATCAATGCAGTTTGTACGATTTCTCCAATAGACTGAGCTAGCGGCCAAGATTTTTCCACCTGCCCTAAAGGCTCTATTGGAATTACAATACTCACAGCTACCCAAGGAGTACGTTGTTTACGCCACTGTGCCAATTGATCTGATAAGAACCAATTAAAAGGTGATGTATTTCCACCATTTGGCATCGCGTACCATTGCAAAACCGCAAATGTTTGGTTTTTTGTGGAGGCACGAAAGAATCTAGCATCTACCTTAGTTTCAGCATTAGATTTGGCCCCTAAAGATTGTTTGACGATAAATTCAGCAGAACGAGATTGAGCTATGTCCCACTTGCCCCAACGCGACCTTCCCCAGCCGTTAATCTCTGTCCACTCCACTTCGGGTTGATCCATAGGCCCGTTTTGCGGTAACAAAAGTAAGATGGCTTGAGATTCTGAATCTACTTTTTTAATTACCTGCAAAGACCATTTGCGTTCACCAATTTGCTGCTGAGCTTGTTCAGTAGTTTGCCAACCAGGAAGGGTTAGTCCAGTCTTGCGTATTTGTTTCAATTCCTTGAGACTAGTAACAGGTGGCGGCTGTTTCCATTGCCATTGCCCTGTTAGGTATCCAGGAACTGCTCCTATTACCAACAGCAGTAGTAATAACACAAGTGCTGCTAACTCACTCCATTGGTTTTCCTTGAAAAACTTAGATAAGGAGATCATCAGTAAAATTTGCAATACTTAGGCAAAATTTTACTTTATCAAAAAACACTATGAGTTCAGTAATATTGACAATCTACTCTCATATTTTTCAAGTAGACAGGCTATTTTATTCATCAAAAATTTATATATCCCGAACGCAGGGTAGAAAGCTTTCTCAATCAGCAGCAGCATAATCGGGTAATGCTTTGAGTTCTGACTCAACAGCACTCAGATAGTTATGATCATTCAAAATTTGTGGTGGCAATTGCTTGGCATTCACCGCAGCCTTAACCAAATCAAGTGCTAAGATATCTTGGTTTTGGGTTTGAGAAACAAGCGCCTCTCCACTGGAAATGCCTTGCGGCTTGAGAACCCCCTGGTAAGCCAAACAAAGTAGATCTATTGGTTCAAGACGAGTGTTGATTGTATCAGAGCAATTATTGGTACTAGTACTAATAGCTATACTCGCTTGTTGAGCGATCGCTGCATCGTTAATATATTTATTATGCTCCACTGGTTGAGCGCTAGCAATTCCACTGAACAAAGCAATAGAACCAACAATTACTACAGAGTCCATCAAAATAGATAATTTCATATGTTTCTCCTCAAACCAAATTGAGTCCACAAACCACAAAAGTTAATATTATTTAGTCACTAAATATTCTTCAGACTGAGGTCAGTAATTTACGCAAAAAGTCTGATGAATCTATCCAAGCAATAGATTCGCTGTTTTCAGAAACTGTTGCTTCCTACAGTTAGCTCACCTGAACGGGTGATTTTTGTTTCACCCACTTTTGTGCTGTGTGTATCTACTGATTCTTCTTGCCGTTCCTAGCTCAATACAGTGCAAATAAATAAAGACGTAGCATTGCTACGTCTTTATTTAGTTAAGATTGGTTGAAACCCACTTTGAAAGTGGTCACTGAGCAAAGTCAAAGTGTGGGTGGCTTAGTTTTCCCCTACACCCTTTCATCGACTTGAGAGGTTGAAAAATAGTTGTTGAGCCAATTGAGCAAAGGTACTAACAACAGCAGCATACAAGCAGAGTAAAGATCACCACCCCAACCTTCATGCAGCCATTGAAAAGCAGCCTCTTGGCCTGTACCGTGAAAGAAAGTTAGTAAAGTGTTACGAACAATATTGGCGCTAACACTAATTAAGACAGCAATTGCTAAAAACCAAATACATGTGCGGCGTGAAGATAAAGCTCCTGTCCAATAAAGTAGCATGAGGCAGACATAGAGAGTGGTGAACAACATTTTCAATCCTGCACAATATGGGGCTACTTCCACAATCCGTCCCCCCACGTATAGGTTTATTTCATCAACTGTGACTTCCATACCAAACTGATTGAGAATAAAGCCAGCTGTACCAGCAATGAAACTTTGTAAGGGCAAGGTATAGGGAGCAATGAGATAAGGTACTGCTGTTGGAGTTGCCAAAAATACTAGCACTAGAGGAAATGCTTGCGATCGCAATCCTGCTATTCCCTTGAACCACAAGCATAATCCTGCAAGCATCACAGTCAATGAAAGGTTAACCCACTCTGTAACACCACTTAAATAAAATACACCCCCCAGTAACAAACAAACAGCACCCAAAGGATGGGTAATATTCGGCAAACGTTTCCACTTTTTCCGGTTCATCCAACCCAGGAAAGCGGCAAACGGTAAACCAATAATGCCATGACTAAAATATTCGTGTTCTGTACTGATATTTTTGTTTAGCCAACCATCAAACCAGTGTAGCAAGATCGGTGCATAAAGCAGCAGCAAAACCGCTGTGATAGCTATTTTTGTGATTTCTGGTACGTTTCTTTTATTGACTTGTTGCTGGAGAGCCATGATTTTAAGCTGTTTATAATCAAAAATTCACCGAAACAGTGCTGAGTAAAATAAATAATAGTTTAAATCCTCTTGAGAGAACTTAAACTATTAGTGATGCTAGTTCTATTTTTTACATCTATGTTTTTTGACTAAGCTCTTTTGGGGTTGGTTGCTGAGCGGAGTCGAAGCAAGAGTATTGAAGAAGAATCTAGCCCTCAATAAAAAGGATATGAGACCACATTTTTAAACATAGGTTCTCTGTTACCTTTGAATGATCGCAGCAGGTGATGGTATCTGTGAGTGAGAATCCATTGAGACTACACGAGCGATGGCTGCTACAACTTCTTTGACTTGGCTACTACTCAAACCAGGGTACATAGGTAGTGATAATATTTGCTTGGCCAGCTTTTCGGCTTGCGGAAAATCTCCTACTTGATAGCCTAAGTAAGTGAAAGCTGGCTGGAGATGGCAAGGAATTGGGTAATGAATCCCGGTTTGGATTCCGGCTGCTGTCAATTGCTCTTGTAATTCTTGACGTTCTAGAACACAAGTTTCATCAACTTTAATCACATAAAGATGATATACATGTCCGGTATCACTTTGATTGTCTATGGGGATAATACCAGCAGTTGCCAAGGGTGCTAGTTCCAGATCATATTGCTGGGCAATTTTTAGGCGATCGCTATTCCACTGTGGTAAATACGGTAATTTTTGGTATAAAACTGCTGCTTGCAAGGTATCCAGGCGGCTGTTAGTACCCGATTCAGTATGGAAATACTTTTGGGATGCACCGTAATTCCGCAGACGTACCATTTTCTGAGCAACATCTGGATCTGGTGTCAATAGCATCCCCCCGTCTCCAAATGCCCCTAAATTTTTACTAGGATAAAAACTAAAAGCCGCTGCTATCCCTACTGAACCAGCACAATACCCATCTCTTGTGGCTAGGTGTGCTTGTGCTGCATCTTCAAAAATTAGTAGTTTGTAGGTGTCGGCAAAGTCTAATAGCTGCCGGGATGATACCATCTGACCATAGAGATGCACTGGAATAATTGCTTTGGTGTTAGGTGTAATTACTTTTGCCGCTGCTTCTAGATCAATTAGAGCTGTTTGGGGATCGCAATCTACGAGTATTGGCTTGGCACCAGCACGTAAAACACCAATTAACGTAGCGACAAAGGTGTTAGCAGGTAAAATTACTTCATCACCAATACCAATATTACACGCTTGTAATCCCAAAGCGATCGCGTCAGTTCCTGATGCAACACCCACACCATATTTTGTTCCAGATGCTGCGGCAAATGCTGTTTCAAAATCCGAAAGTGCTTGCCCTAAAATAAAATCTCCCTTTTCTAATACTGCCTCGATTGCTTGTTGCAGTTGTGTTTGAATATATTGATGTTGCAATTTTAAATCTACAAACGGAACTTTAATAATCATTTTATTCATTACTGCTTGTCCTCAAAATTAAATCCTAAAATCCTATTTCACAAAATTTAATCTATCTTTGCCCTAGAGTAAACTTTTGCTCAGGCATTTTTATCAAAAAAATATCGTACTTTTATATTTTTTATTCGCATTTTCATGAATCGATCACAGCAAATTATTTCAACAGTAGCTAAACACCACTTTTTTTGTATGCTTTGTAAACTATTTCTAGAGATGCCTGTCTAGATAGTTTTGTTCACAAACTATCTGCGATCGCTATAGTCAATTAGTAGTATTTTCTCAAATTTTATTTGAATTTCCAGCAACCTTATAAGATAACGTTATTGAATATATTCATTGAAAAATTAGTGTATTGATAACAGCTAATCTCTATAAGTTTAAACTAATCAAAAATACCAAAACTAGTATTTTTTGAGATGGAACTAGATCAACTAACTAATATCTATAACTATGTGGAAAAATACAGCAACTAGACGATATTAGTAGCGTTAAAATACAATATATCTCTCCAAATATTTGTCATAGTCCTGAATTAAATCAGTATAATTCTTATTAGCGACTAAAGTTAACTGTTATTTAAAAAATAGCTATTGAAAATTTTCTAAATATTACTTTAAGCAAATTTATGTTGATTCTACTTAGAAAATTCTTCTCATCTTACATAATCATGACATCTCTTTATGTTGTATTCTTAACTTTATACTACCCTGGCTATATTTAAAACTAACGCTGTCTGGTGATAAAATCTAAAATAATAAAGATTACACCAGTGCTATGTATAACATTCAGTACCAGTAGCTAAAACTGGTGATAGTAAAATTATTACTTAGGGGAGAGGTAAAAAACTTTTACCTAAACTTGTTGATCACAGATGAAATTGGGGAATGCTTAACAATAGCAATTGATAACCCAAAAACAGTGGTTGTATCAATTACAGTATTGAGCAATTATCAAGGTAGCAGTGGCAATGATAGAGCCTGAAAACAAATTATTTGCCCTAAAGGATGGTTGGGCTTCTCAAGAGACAAGAGAACAACAACGCCTCAAAGCTTTGTCAGAATTAGGTCTGCGGCAACCGGAAACGATTCCAGTTTTTGAAGAAGCTACTCAAACCGCTGCTCACTTCTTGGAAGCTCCAATTTCCATTTTGGGATTTGTAGATCAAGAACGCCACTGGTTTAAGTCAGCAGTAGGTTTATCTCGGCTAGGGCTAATGAATCATTTAGCACAAAGCCGCCAACTTTTACGCCGAGAATCTTTCTGTACTCAAGTTGTAGAGAGTTTCCAAACATTTGTAATAAATGATACGCATAAGCTGACAGATCCAGTACTTGTTGGTAGCAAGTTAGTGCAAGATTATGGCATTCGCGCTTACCTGGGTGCGCCACTGATTGATGCTTCTGGGCATTGTTTAGGAGCATTGGCAGTCATGGATCTGGTGCCACGCAATTTTACAACCAGAGATCTTGAATTTTTACAAATTATCGCTCGTTGGAGTATGAGCGAATTTGAACGCAATCGGTTACTGCAAGGAAAAATAGAAACAAGCACTCCTATATTGTCGCTCAACGATGAGCGTACTCATGATCTCAGAATCACTCCAACTTCACCAGAAACAGATTCTGTTTCTACTAAACAGCTGAAGTTGGAACTTTTAGAGCAGCTGACTCAGGAGTTGCGTACACCCCTAACATCGGTACTAGGTATGGCTAGTGTTCTAGGGCGTGAAATTTATGGGCCTTTGACGACAAAACAAAGAGAATATTTAGAAATTATTCAACATAGTGGCCGTTACTTGCTTTCATTGGTAAATGAAATTACCGAACTCGGAGCAATAGACGAAAACTCAAATGTTTTAAATCTAGCCCCTATAGATATTGAAATGCTATGTCAACAAGCTATCAATACGCTAGAAGAAGCATCTCACCGTCGTGAGCAAGATATTCGCTTGTCTTTAGAACCGGGACGTAATCGCATTTGGCCTCTAGATAAAGACAAAGTGCGGCAAATTCTGTATCACCTAATTTTTAGCGTCATTCAACTTTCTGCCACAGGTAGCATTATTCGCATTCATGTCTCTTCTAAAGAAGATGTCCTGAACATTACTATCTGGGTTTCGCATCCCTGGTTGGGAGACGGTATTGCTGAAGTTGATCCCTACTTCCGTCTTAATCCCTTATCGCTGATGGAGATGACAGATGAGATAGCAACTTACAATATTCATACAGGGAGCCAACAGCAACTAGAGACTTTGGCGGTAACGGTAGACAAATCAAAAAATTTGAGTGATTCTCTCTCCAGCGTTTTTGCTGATAGTTCAGAGATAGATTTAGCTAAGCGCCAAGGGAGTGCATCTCGTGAGAGTTTAGGTCTTTTGCTCAGTTGTCAGTTAGCAGAGTTGCACGGCGGACAAATTTCAATTCAAGGTTCACCAGAATCAGGATACCGTTATGTACTTGCTTTGCCCTTGAAAGTGGCAAGTCCTTCGCAGGCAATTAGTGAAGTTTGATCAAAACTCCCATCGCTGTGTTCAAAATATTGAGTTAAAGGCTATTGATAAAAGATAGCATTATACGCAATTACCAATTTTCAATATACAATTATTATCTTTTTGTTGCTAGCCGCATTATGATTAAGTCCAAGTTATGTGCCAACATGCTAATTGAACACAGCGTTTTTTATGAATTTAGTCTGGCAAAGATTTACCTTATCGTCTTTACCATTTAGAGAATATTTTGCTACCAGTTACCTACATCGTTTTCTGGTAGGACTGTTTTCTTCCTGGCGGCAAACTAGTATCTTAATGCAGTGGGGAGACGCGATCGCAGCTGCCTTACTTAGTCTAGTTTATGCGCTTGCGCCTTTTGTTTCAACTACTTTGATCGGTTTGTTACTCATAGCTTGTATAGGATTTTGGTTGTTGTTGACTTTATCTGATGAAGCAACACCAACAGCGTCAATCACTCCTATACATTTGCTTGTATTGCTTTATTGGGCAATTGCCGCAGTCGCAACAGCGTTGTCACCAGTCAAAAAAGCAGCGCTCACAGATTTGGCAACTTTAACGCTGTATTTAATGCTGTTTGCTTTGTGCGCTAGGGTATTGCGATCGTCTCGCTTGCGATCTTGGATTATCATCCTCTACTTGCACGTATCGCTAATAGTCAGTGTATATGGATTGCGGCAATATTTTTTTGGTGCTGCACAATTGGCAACTTGGGTAGATCCTGAATCTTCTTTGTCGAAAACTGTCAGGGTTTACAGTTACTTAGGTAATCCCAACTTATTGGCTGGATATCTCATACCTGCGGTGGCTTTTAGCCTAGTAGCAATTTTGGCTTGGCAGAGTTGGCCGAAGAAAGCTTTAGCATTGACAATGTTTATTGTCAATACTGCTTGTCTAGTTTTAACTTATAGCCGTGGTGGTTGGATTGGATTAGTGGTCGCAGTTTTAGCTGCTGTGACATTACTAATTTATTGGCAAACTGTAGAAATGCCTGCTTTTTGGCGTACTTGGTCATTGCCGATTGTGTTAGGTGGTCTGATTGGAGTATTGTTACTAGCTGTGATTTTTGTCGAGCCAGTACGCCTGCGGGTATTGAGTATTTTTGCTGACCGTCAAGATAGCAGTAATAATTTTCGCCGGAATGTGTGGGATGCTGTATTTGAGATGATTCGCGATCGCCCCATTCTGGGTATTGGCCCTGGTCATAACTCATTCAACAAAGTTTATCCCCTTTACCAACGCCCTCGTTATACAGCTTTGAGTGCCTATTCGATTTTCCTAGAGGTGGCTGTAGAAACTGGGTTTATCGGTTTGGCTTGTTTTCTGTGGTTAATCATTGTCACAGTTAACACAGCTATAGTGCAAATCAACAGATTACGACACTCAAGAAGTATAGAGGGTTTCTGGTTAATAGGAGCGATCGCCACTTTGTTAGGGATGCTAACTCATGGCACTGTAGATACAGTCTGGTATCGTCCTGAAGTCAATACTCTTTGGTGGTTAATAGTTGCTTTAATTGCGAGTTACTGGAGACCTTTGAATAATCAACAGACATTAGAAGCCGACTCAAATTCATAGTCCGTTGTCAGCTACTAAATAACTAAATGATTGTTAAAGAGGAAACTCTTAACGGGCAACTTTTAATTTGAAAAGTGAACACTTTAGCAAACTTACAGTACATAGTAAGAAGTAGAAAAAACTGTTCCCTGTTCCCTTCTTAGATAAATTAATAGGTGTAGAGGAAATTTATGGATAGAATTCCTCTACACCCTTCTTTTTTGACTACTGCAAATGCCAACTGTGAATTTCTACTCTCTGTAACTAGTCGCGCCAGGAGCATTAGGATCGCGATAACGTGTTGGTTCATTGTCGCGTCTTTTGCCTGCTAAACCAGCTAAACCCAATAAACCAATCAATCCTAGCCAACCCCAATCAAAATCATTGCGCTCATTATAAGTAGTTGTTCTTGGAACTGTGTCTGTTCTTGGTTGGGTGGTTGTTTGAGCCTGCGCGGACACAGTCAAAGGCAAAATTGCCATACTCAAGGTGAGAACCCCAGTGCTAATAGCTTTGGTGAAATTGCGTTTCATGGTGAAAGTTCTTCCTCTGTTCTTAGTTATTCACCAATGTATCGAGTCTCAAGGTTAGCAAAATCAATCTCCGGCTATAGACTGAGTATTTTCTTGGCTCACGCTATGGACATACACTTTGTTTGGTGATCTTGCAATTTAGTGTTAGTGATACTCAATAACTTTTCATTGCTCGTTGCATATCGCGTTGATCTTGTCGTTTTTTCAAATCTTCTCGCTTATCGTGCAGCTTTTTACCTTTGCCAAGGGCAATACTCACCTTTACCCAGCCTCGTTTGAGATACATCTTTAAAGGAACCAAAGTTAAACCTTGCTGTTCAACCTTGCCAATTAGCTTGCGAATTTCCTGACGATGCATAAGTAGCTTGCGTGTACGGCGTGGTTCATGATTAAAATATTGCCCACTGGCGTTATAAGGGGAAATATGCACGTTAATTAACCATGCTTCGCCATCACGAATTAAAGCATAGCCATCTTGGAGATTGACTTTACCTGCACGAATCGACTTAACCTCTGTCCCTGTCAATTGAATTCCAGCTTCGTATGTCTCTAGGATTTCATACAGATAACGGGCTTGACGATTGTCGCTAATAACTTTGTAACTTTCGCTCTTGTCAGTCATTGATAATTTTGTATGCTTTAGATGTATCTCAAAAATTCTTCAGATTCACCTGTGAATCTATAGGGTATGCATTAAACCCCTAAAAATGCTTGTTCTCTACACCAAAAATCTCCATTACCCTGGTTTGTGGCAAGTTGCTACCTGTAGAAAGTTGCTCCGAACCAATACTGTTCGTAATTTTTACAACTCAGGTAGGATTACTATATTACTAATTTAGCTTTTTCTGCTTGTTAGTTGTCGATTTTAAGGCTGTTAATTGGTTACTGTTTAAATCTAGTATTTAAACTTATTAATGAGCGATTTATTTCACTTCAATAGATTATTAATTAATATAAATCAATATTTATTTACAAAAATGCGAGTGTTTACTAAATTTAATTGATGGTTTGTTACGAATTACAAAGCTCTTTATGGTATGTGGGCACAGAGAGGCGAAGGTAAGTTACACTTCGTTAAACTTCCTAAGGATTTTAAGATTTTCTTTATAAGAGAGATTCTTAGGCAGTCATTAGCTGGTAATCCTGTCATAGTATGAAACATAAGAACACTATTCTTGCTTGTGTTCATTGATAGCGCTCAGAAAAGCAAATTTATTAGTAAAAAAAATGCTAGGGGTGTACTGTCCATGCCCTTGACGATCCTTGTGGTGGATGACGATCTGGGCACTCGTTTGTCTATTAGCGATTATCTTGAACTGTCTGGCTACTGTGTGATTACGGCTAACGACGGTCAGGAAGCTCTGGTTTTGGTGGATGAGTACCACCCTGATTTAATTGTTACGGATATTGTCATGCCACAGATGAACGGCTATGAACTGGTGCGTCGAGTGCGTCAACAACCAGCGTTTCGTTTATTGCCTGTGATCTTGTTAACAGCGCGGACTAAGACTCAAGAAAGAATTCTAGGCTATCAGTCAGGATGCGATTTATACTTACCTAAGCCTTTTGAACTGGAAGAGTTAGCAGCAGCAATTCGTAATCTTCTGGAGCGATCGCAAATTATTCAATCTGAGTACCGTTTTTCGCATAAAGAAGATTTAGGCATTTCCACTTCAACAGCAGTGGATATACCTAATTCTTTATCCACGCAAATTCAAAAATCCCAACAGTTTTCATCTCTAACTCATCGGGAACAGCAAGTGTTAGAACTATTGACTCATGGACTTTCTAATGCCGAAATGGGTCATCAGCTCCACCTGAGTCCTCGAACAGTGGAAAAATACGTTAGTAGTTTATTGAGAAAAACTTCAACCAACAATCGAGCGGAATTAGTACGTTTTGCAATTAAGCATGGTCTGGTAGATTAATACTGTAGAGATGCTTTAAACAAAGCGTCTTTTAGTTTGTATAAACTAAAAATTGCTGTATGTAAATTCTTGCTAGTTTAGGCTATTTATTGTTGGTTAATCACATATGTGAGCAGACCTTCACAAGCATCGACGAGTAAATCAATTACTTGATTAAATCCATCTGGGCCACCGTAATAAGGGTCTGGAACTTCTTTGAGAGTGTGCCGAGAGCAAAACTCACACATCAAACGTACTTTGTGATCATAAATCTCTGTGCGAGCAACAGAGAGAATATCCTCATAATTGGCTCGATCCATCGCTAAAATTAAATCAAAGTCTTGAAAGTCTTGCTGGTGGAATTGGCGAGCTTGACCATGCAGTTTAATTCCCAGCTTTGTAGCCGCCGCCGCACTCATACGACGATCTGGTGAGCTACCAATGTGATAACTGGATGTTCCAGCAGAGTCACAAATGATGCGATCGCTCCACCCAGCCTGCTCAATTAAATAATTCATGATATTTTCTGCCGATGGCGATCGGCAGATGTTTCCCAAACAGACAAATAGTAGCTTGTAGGGCATAAGTATTCTTTGTCCTTTGTCATTAGTCATGAGTCCACAGTATTAACTAAGGACTAATGACCAATGACCAATGACGATTGACTAAAATCCCGGAAGCTCAAGTCCACTGGTTAATTCTTCCATGCGTTCGCGCATTGTAGTCGTGGACTTATTGTAAGCGTCTTTCATTGCTACTGTTATGAGATCGGAAAGTACTTCTGCACCTTCTGCTAAAGCATTTGGAGAAATTTCTACTCGTTTGGGTTCTTGGTTGCCGCTGACAATCACCTTAACTAGACCACCGCCAGACTCTCCTTGAATCTCCATTTGCTCCAATTCTTCTTGGAGTCGCTTTGCACCTTCTTGAACTTGCTGCGCTTTTTTGAAAGCTTCAGCCAATTCTTTCATTTTCCCTAAGCCAAAGCCAAATCCCTGTCCTTTTCCTGTCATAATCGATTGTCCGCGTGTGGGTTGAATTACAAATCAAATTCAATTATAGATGCGGTGGGTAATTTGCCTATTTTTTTACAATAATTAATACAGTGGTTGGGTACTGGGGATTGGGTATTAAGGATGGCTCTACAAGAGCTAGTCACATAGTTGAGTTTACTGGCTTAAACAAACTAGCGCTCAGTAGTTATTTGTTAGTTGTGATTTGTCACTGGTTAGTACTGGCAAGTAGTTATTTTTTGTTCGCCCTGGTGTTCTCCTAATCCCCAATACCCATTCTCTATCCACATGCTGCCTGAAACTCACCAATCATTTTGACTTCTGGCTCTAACAAAATAGACCAACGCTCTTGTACTTGGTGTTGGATATGACGAATTAGACAGAATATGTCACTAGCTTTGGCTCCGCCACGATTGACGATGAAATTGGCGTGGAGTTGGGCCACTTGTGCCCCACCGATTTGGTATCCTTTCAGACCAGTTTGTTCAATTAACCAGCCAGCAGCGTAAGGTTTAGGATTGCGAAACACGCTACCACAACTGGGAAAGTTATAAGGTTGAGTGGTTAGTCGATGTTTTTTGTGTTGCTTGGTGAGGGCTACAACTTGTGCTGGATCAGCGCCTGGTTTGAGTTGCAAGGTGGCTTGGGTGACTATGTAATCGCTACCTTGGAGTAATGAAGTCCGATAGCTATAACCTAACTGTTCAGGGGTGAGAGTTTTTAATGTACCATCGCTTAAAAGTACTTGGGCGCTAACTAGCATATCTGCAATACAGCTATTATGTGCCCCAGCATTCATCACAACAGCACCACCAGCGGTTCCAGGAATACCAACAGCCCATTCCAAACCTTGCCAACCCAGTTCTGCTGCTGACCATGCTATGCTAGGAATTGATTCGCCAGCTGCAACTGTTAATTGACCTGTTTGTGGATCAAAATAACTGTAGCGTAAGTGCCGAGTGGCAATAATTAAGCCCGGTAAACCGCGATCGCTCACTAACAAATTAGAACCTGCTCCCAAGATTGTTACTGGTAAATCGCGCTCCTTTGCATACTTAATACTTGCTTGCATTGCTTCTAAGTTTCGAGGAGCAACGTACCACTGGGCTGCTCCACCAACCCTATAGGATGTAAATGCTGATAAGGATGCTTGAGACTTAATTATACAATCAGTACCGGGTAAGAGAATCGTCCCACTCTCAATCGAATTAGTTGTTTCTTGTTTCTTTGTGTTCAAGGCAGATATTGTGCAGGCTTTTGTAGCTGCCTGGGAAATTGTCATTTTTAGTTTAATTTGTGAAACTTTACATTTTTTAACGGTAAAAATGCGGCAATCGCGTGAATCAGTGGAATTTTACCAGAAGAACGCTTTACCCAGAAATGAAACCTCGCCAAAGACATTTAAGATGTGGCTTTAGCTGGTTCGCGGAGTGTGGCGATTACTTCCGGAATTATCTGATTTAAGTTTCCCGCACCTAAAAATAGCGCTAGATCTCCGGGGCGCAGCGTTTGCAGTAAAAACTGACGCACAGAAGGTAAAGTTGGTTGATAAACCACTTGCGGGTGATATTTAGCAACTGCTGCTGCTAACTGTTCGCCGCTGACTTGCCCTAAATTTGGTTCGCCTGCACTGTAAATATCAGTCAGTACAACTAAATCAGCATGAGTAAAGGACTGAGCGAATTCTTCTAAAAAGGTAAGTGTACGGCTATAGCGATGGGGTTGGAAGATCGCAACCACTTTTTGATTTGGTCTTGCTTGGAGGCGTGCTGCGGCGAGAGTAGCGCGGATCTCACTGGGATGATGGGCATAGTCATCAATGAAGGTAGTGCCAGCGACTTCACCCCGGAACTCAAAGCGACGTCTTGCGCCTTCAAAGGTGGCAATTCCTTTGGCAATTTCTCCAAATTCTAGACCCAAGGCTCTGCCAACGGCTACTGCTGCTAGAGCATTGCTGAGATTGTGCCGACTGAGTAGTCGCAATTTCAGCACACCCAAGGCTTTGCCTCGTTCCCAAACAAGAGCTGTGGTGCCATCAGCACGATAATCAATATTAGTGACAGTGTAGTCAGCGTCGGTATCTGAGTGTAAGCTGTAGCTGATTGTTGGTTGTAGGCGATCGCGTACCGTCGCACAGTCAATACTACCGACCAAAGTTTTACAGCCTTTGGCGAATTTTTGGAAGATGTCAACCACTTCCTCTAGTGTATCGTAATGGTCGGGATGATCTAGTTCAATATTGGTAACAATACCAATTTCGGGAGCGTGCTTGACTAAAGAGCCGTCTGATTCATCTGCTTCGGCTACTAAATATCGGCTTTGACCTAGCCTAGCATTACCTTCCCAAGCATTTACTTCACCACCTACTAGAATTGTTGGGTCTAAACCTGCTTGCAAAAGCATGTAGCCAATCATGCAACTTGTGGTAGTTTTGCCATGAGTTCCTGCAACTGCAATACTGTGATAATCGGCAATCAATGCTGCTAGCAGATCCGAACGATGGAAAATTTGGCAGCCTAAATCTAAAGCGGCTTTGTATTCCAAATTACTTGTATTGATTGCTGTCGAACAAATTACTTGAGGTAGTTTTGCCGATGTTGTAGCAGGTAATTCTTGTTGAATGTTTAATCCTAGTTCCTTAGTCTTTGGTTGCGAGTCAAAGAATTCAAAATTGCTAGCTTCTTGTTTAGCAAATATATGAGCGCCGATGGATTCCAAATGTCGAGTAATATGGTTAGGACGAATATCTGAACCGGAAACTGGTAGATGACGTTTCACTAGTAGATAAGCCAGAGCGGACATACCTATACCGCCGATCCCGATGAAATGAAATGGTTTACCGCTAAAATCTACAGAATTACTCATTTATTACTCCTCTTGCACCACACCACACCATAAATCACAAATAACACGCGTATCATAACAGGAATTTGATTTTTACCGTAACTGTTTATGCATCTTTTGCACGTCTGATGTTTGGTTGATTTTTTTGTTTTGCTTTAGCAGGGTCAAAATGATTTTACCTTTGTTGGAGGTTTTTGCTATTTCCGAACTGTTTTTAAGATTATTCTGATAATTTCTGCTGCGTCGGGAAAGAAATTCTTGTGATGTCAAATACATATTTTGGCAACCTTACTGGAATTAGCTACTATGAGTACATCTTGAATGAAACTGAATTTAATTGCATGAAGCTAAAGCCGGAATTGACTACAATAGTACATTGGTAGTCAAACTTTTTTCATTGCATAGTAGCTTGGCGTAAGTAAATGCAGCAACTAGCAATTTTCGGTGGCACATTTGACCCAATTCATTGGGGACACTTATTTGTAGCTGAAGCAGCTTTACATCAAGTACCGCTAAAACAGGTAATTTGGGTGCCATCGCTCAATCCTCCTCAGAAACAAGCGGCTTTGTTTGAGCATCGGGTAACAATGCTACAACTAGCCACAGAAGATAACCCAGGGTTTACGGTCTCACTAGTAGAGGCAAATCGTTTTGGGACTTCTTACGCGATCAATACTTTGATTGATTTATCTGCTGTATATCCAAATACTCACTGGTACTGGATTTTGGGTTTGGATACTTTCCAAACCTTACCCCGTTGGTATCGTGGATGCGAATTAGCACAAATGTGTGATTGGTTAATTGCACCCCGACTCCTAGATGGTGAGACCATAGCTCAAAATGAGTTAATCTGCAAGCAAGTAGAGCAACAATTAAAACAGCAGTCTGTCATCATTCGTTGGCAATTCTTGGATATACCCTTGATAGGAGTTTCGTCAAGCTTGGTTCGCAAACTTTGCTGCGTCAGCCAGTCAATTCGTTATTTAGTTCCAGAAACGGTGAGATTTTACCTTACCGACAACAACCTCTACTCAAATAAATCTGAATAAATTATGTGTTTTTTTATTGATTCAACACTTTATGGTTATATTTAATCCCCCCCTTTGCGATATGATTGGGGTCAACGATATCAACTTATAGGCATAAATACAGAGGGCAAGATACTGTGATTAGAGTTGCAATCAACGGTTTCGGGCGTATTGGGCGGAACTTTGCGCGCTGCTGGTTGGGTAGAGAGAATAGCAAAATCGACCTTGTCGCTGTCAATGACACATCAGACCCTAGAACCAATGCTCACCTGCTAAAGTATGACTCGATGCTAGGGAAGTTAAAAGATGTTGACATTACTGCCGACGATAACTCTATCATCGTCAACGGTAAGACGATTAAGTGCGTATCGGATCGCAATCCAGAAAACTTGCCCTGGAAAGATTGGGAAATTGACCTGATTATCGAAGCAACTGGAGTATTTACCAGCAAAGAAGGGGCGCTAAAGCATGTGAATGCTGGAGCTAAGAAGGTTCTGATCACCGCTCCTGGTAAAAACGAGGATGGTACCTTTGTCATAGGCGTAAATCATCACGACTATGACCACAACAAACACCACGTTATCAGTAACGCCAGCTGTACTACCAACTGCTTGGCTCCCATCGCCAAGGTGTTGAATGATAAATTCGGCATCATTAAAGGTACGATGACCACCACCCACAGCTATACCGGCGACCAGCGTTTATTGGACGCTTCTCACCGAGATTTGCGACGGGCACGGGCCGCAGCCATCAACATTGTTCCCACCTCTACTGGTGCGGCAAAAGCAGTGGCGCTAGTCATCCCAGATCTTAAAGGCAAGCTGAATGGCGTTGCCTTGCGTGTACCTACCCCGAACGTTTCAATGGTAGATTTCGTAGTTCAGGTTGAGAAGCGTACTATTACTGAAGAAGTAAACCAAGCTCTCAAGGATGCTGCTGAGGGGCCACTCAAAGGCATTTTGGACTATAGTGAACTGCAATTGGTATCTTCTGATTATCAAGGTACTGATGCTTCTTCGATTATTGATGCTAACTTAACTTTGGTTATGGGCAATGACCTCGTAAAAGTCATGGCTTGGTATGACAATGAGTGGGGTTATAGCCAACGTGTTTTAGACTTGGCGGAATTAGTGGCACAGAAGTGGCAGTAATTGTCATTGGTCATTAGTTTGAGACAAATGACAAAGGACTATTGACCAAAATGTTGAAATCCCTGACTAAGATGCAAAACTTGGTCAGGGAATTTTTTTTGCTGGTCGTGCAATATTGCTGTTGTTCCTGGTGTAATTTTGCCGATAATAGCTGCACCATGACCCAGTTGTTGTACTAATCTATCGGCTGGCTCTTGTGGTAAGCATAGTACTAATTCAAAGTCTTCGCCGCCGTATAGGGCATATTTCAGTGCTTGCTCTGGTGTTAACCAGTGGTCAAAAGCTGCTGGTAAGGGTATTTGCTCACGTTCTAGTATCGCACCAACACCACTGGCCCGGCAAATTTGGATTACAGCGTCTGCTAAACCGTCGCTGCTATCCATGCCAGCGATCGCAATCGGGTATTGTAGAGATTGCCAAAGGATTGGTAAAATATCTAGTCTGGGTTGAGGTCGTTGGTGTGCGTGGATAAGAGCTGTTTTCTCCTCATCGTTGAGGTTTTGTGCTAATTCGGGATGCAAGAGCAATTCTAAGCCAGCACGGGAGGCTCCATGAATGCCCGTAACGACGATCGCATTCCCCACAACGGCAGCAGAACGGCGGATAATCAGATTGGGGTCAACTTGACCGAAAGCGGTAATTGCAAGAGTAATGATTGGCGATCGCACGAGATCACCACCGACGATTGGTGTATTGTATTGTTGCAGGCATTCTGTCATGCCCTGGTATAAGCGCTCAACCCAACTGACGCTAACTTCGCCAGGTAATCCCAGCCCCACAGTAATTCCTATGGGCGTAGCACCCATTGCCGCTAAATCTGATAAATTCGCCGCCGCCGCTCGCCAACCAGCATCCTCCGGCGAAGTGGTGGCATTGCTAAAATGTACACCATCAATGAGCATATCAGTAGTCACTACTAAAGATTGTTCTGGTGTAGTTACAAGTACCGCCGCGTCATCCCCAACAATTTCTGAAGGACAGAAGCGTTGCAATTTTTCTAACAGACCTTGTTCACCAATATCTTTGACTTTAGTCATTTGTTAATGGGGAATTGGAATTGGGAATGGGGAATGGGAAATTATCTTTCTTCCTCGGCCTCCTCATCTCCTGGTTGGTGAGCGGAGTCGAACCACATCCCCCTCATCTCCTTCAAGTTAGGATAATGATATCGTCTAGGGGTCTGCTAAGATGCTCACTTCGCCAGTCACAAAACTTACATTTGAAGAGTACTTAACTTATGATGATGGCAGTGGTTTTCACTACGAGCTAGTGGATGGCAAGCTGGAATTAATGAACCCCCCAACAATTGAACATTTCTTAATTGCTAAATTACTGGAGCAACTGTTTGATGCAGAAATCAAGCGGTTGAGTTTACCTTGGTTGACTTTTAAAGAAACTGGGACGAGGACAGGAAAAAATAAGTCTAGGTTGACTGATTTGTGTGTGGTGACGCAGGAGCAAGCAAGAGAATTGATCAATGCATCAGCAGTATTTGAGTCACCACCATTACTGATTGTAGAGGTAGTTAGTCCAGATTCAATTAAGCGGGACTATCGCTATAAGCGGTCTGAGTATGCGGCGGTTGAAGTACCGGAATATTGGATTGTAGACCCGTTAGAGGGGAAAATTTCGGTGCTGTTGTTGGAAGAGGGATTTTACGAAGAGACGGTGTTTACTGCTGACCAGAAGATTGTATCGCGGATGTTTCCAGAATTAGCGATCGCAGTTACAGAAGTGTTTAATGCTGGGAATTTGTGAGCTAAGAAATTTCTACTATATTCTCGATCACGTCCAAAAAGTTTTCCAAAATTACAGATACATGATCATTTCGCCAAACAGCAACTATTTCTAATACTGGGGATTGCTCTTGTATCTCACAATAGAATACACCACTCCGTTGCAGATTTGTGACGTTAGCTGGCAGTAGCGAAATCCCCATTCCGCCTGCAACTAAACTTAAAACAGTTGATATCCATGCTGCTTCTTGTCTCACTCTTGGCTGAAAACCTGCATTTGCACAAAGACTATTAATTTGCTCGCGTAAGTTATGTAACAGGTGATCTGGTGGCAAGATAAATTGTTCATTTCTTAATTCTTCCAATTTAATGCTAATTCGTTCTGCAAAACGATGGTTTTTCGGTAAAACAATGACTAATCGTTCTTGCAAAATGAGTTTAGAAGTCAAGACATCATTATCGTTGTTGTTATTGATATTGTTCAAGTTATGTAAATGAAAGAAACCTAAATCTATTTGTTGGTGTTGTAATTTCTCAATTTGGTCGTAGGAAGCCATTTCATATAACATCAGTTCTACTGTCGGAAACTGCTCACGAAATGCTCTGAGTATGTCGGGTAATATGCTGTTGGCGATGGAGGTATTGATTCCTATATTTAGTTGTTCCTTTTCAGCACGATTTAATCGTTGACCTAATTCTACTGTTTGTTTAAATTGATTTATAATTTGACGGGCTGCTTGTAAAAATTCACTGCCAGCATTTGTTAATTGTAATGGGCGCGCTCTGCGTTGAAATATGTTGAACTCTAATCTTTTTTCCAGTAACTTGATTTGTCTACTCAAAAAGCCCTGATCAATTCCCAGATATGCAGCAGCGTTGTTAAATCCCTGTTGGTCATATACAGCGATCGCATATTGCAATTGCAGTAATTCTATTTCATCCCATCTGGCCATTTGTGAGTGCCTAAAGATTCTGCTTTTTTTGAGTATTATATAGCAATCATAAATTGCTTGTGAGAAATCAAATCACCGAAAGAGTCATCAAATGTTGTCTAAATAAGGTGAGATAATCATGGTTTTTCTAGATATTGTTGATGACAACAAAACCAATTGTCATAGGAAAACCAGAAATGAAACTTAGTAATCGCATCAATCGCGTCTTGATCGTAGGTGGAACTCATGGTAACGAGTTCACAGGAGCATATTTAATCAAACTATTTGAGCAGTTTCCTGAGTTAATTCACAGAGACAGTTTTGAAACGCTGACGTTGTTGGCGAATCCTCAAGCCTTCGCAGTTGGAAGACGATACATTGACAAAGATTTAAATCGATGCTTTTTGCGCCAAAATTTAGACGATGCAATGCTGTGTAGTTATGAAGAGTTACTAGCTAGAAACATTGATGATCTTTATGGACAAAATAGTAAAAGTTCTGTGGATTTTATCTTGGATTTACATAGTACAACCGCCAACATGGGTGTAACTATTCTTATTGATAATGAAGAACCATTTAATCTGCAATTAGCTGCTTATTTAAGTGATGTTCATCCGGCAATAAAAATTTATAGTTCTGGGAACTCTGGGCGTAGTCAGAATGCGCTGCGATCGCTTGGTAAATTTGGCATTGGTATTGAGGTCGGCTCTATACCTCAAGGTGTTTTGAATGCAGATTTTTTCCTAAAAACTCAAAGCATAATTTACACAATTTTAGACTACTTGGAACTGTGTAACGAGGATAAACTACCTGCATTTTCAAATACTTTTATTTTATACAAATACATAGAAGCAATTGATTATATAAGAAATGAATATGGAGAGATTACAGCAATGATTCATCCGCAGCTTCAGTTTAAAGATTATGAAGCTTTAAATTCTGGTGATCCTATCTTTTTAAGATTTGATGGTCAAATAATACCTTATGTAGCCAAATTAACTACATATCCGGTTTTTATTAATGAAGCTGCCTATTATGAGCAAGGTACGGCGATGTGTTTAACCCAAAAACATCAAATCACTATCTAGAGAATGTTGAAAGATAAATTTAAGTGTCTAACGCAACTTCATGGTCTGTCCCATTAAATTTGCGGGGCTGCTAGATCCCCAACTTTTTCAAAAAGTCGGGGATCTAACCATCGCTAACCACTCAAAACTATTGATTACGCTGCTTGGGGTGCAACTAAATTTTCGATGCCTTGGACGACTGTGGCTGATTCAATTTTGTCGCCTGCCTTTAATTGATCCAAAACTTCTTTGCCCTCAGTTAGATAACCAAAAACGGCATAGCGACCATCTAATAGGTTGCGTCCTGCTGGGGTGAGTTCAGGCTCAAAGAGGAAGAAAAAGAATTGTGAAGAACCACCATTGACGTCACCTTCAGGACGAGCCAGCGCCAAAGCACCAAAAGCCGAGAAAGGCAAAACTGGCATATCAACATAACGACCAGCTTCTTCTAAAGTAATCCCGTAGGTGGGCTGCTTGTCGCCTTCCACTAGGACTTCCAGAGGTATAGCACGGTATTTGTCCGTTTTGGGGTCAATGAAACCCACCTCTTTTCCTGGTGGGTCTCCGGTTTGCAAAACGTAAGATTCTTCTGAACGGGTAAATTCTAGACCGTTGTAAAAACCCCGTTGTACTAAATCCACAAAGTTGCCAGCAGTCACAGGAGTGCTGTAACCATCCACCACAACGGTGAGATTGCCTTTGTTGGTTTTAAAATCCACAGTAGCACGCCCTTTGAGTTGGGGAAGATTACTGTACTGAGCAGGGACTTCAAAGGGAAATTCCTTCACCATTGACTCTTCAAGCTGAGTGACAAGGTTCAGCAGTTTAGCTCGCTCTTGCAGAATTTGTTCTTTATCTTTGGTTTTCACCAATTCTTGTAATTTATCCACGCCAGATTTTAACTCAGCAATCCAAGCTTCGGCTTGAGGTTGGCGTTCTTGGAGAACACTTGTTAAGATTTGGGAGGGTTTATCAAGAACGCGGGATGCTTTGCTGATGTCTTTGGATATAGCACCCCACCGCTTATTGGCCCGCAGTTGGTTAGAGATATCTTCTAAGCTAGCTTGCAGTTGTCGTACAGGTTGATTATCTATCGGGAGTGCATATCGCAGTAAAGCCTTGCCATCAGTAATTGCATTCCCAGCTGGCAGAGCAGCATGACTGGAGGTAGTCCACAAAGCTGTAGTCATGCCTAAAAATATTGTCACCAGCAATGTGATTTTTAGGCTGTTCTTTAGCCAGGATTTTATTAGGTTAAACATGGGATAGCTCAAACGCAGCATCAAATTGTTGACTGGACGTAACCCATCAATCATCTTCCCACAGTAACAGTGCCTAGTGATGAGTGCTGAGTGCTGAGTTTTGACTAGGGTGTTGGGGAGGTGTGGTTCGACTCCGCCAACTAGGGGATGAGGGGGATGAGGGGGATGAGGGAGAAATTTTCTCCGCGTCCCCGCGTCCCCATTACCCCTAATCCCCACTGGGCTTCGCTAACGTGGCGGCTCTGAGTTCCCCATTCGCAATTCCCAATGACAACTGATAATTGACAACTGACCAATTATCCCCCTTGAAGGGTACAATAAATGCCGATTGTCTTCAAAAATTTGAAAGCTTCATGATCTCCAGTAACGATTTTCGACCTGGTGTTTCAATTGTGTTAGATGGTTCTGTATGGCGTGTGGTTGAATTCCTCCACGTCAAGCCAGGCAAAGGCTCGGCTTTTGTCCGAACTAAATTGAAAAATGTCCAGAATGGGAACGTTGTCGAAAGAACGTTCCGAGCGGGTGAAACAGTACCGCAAGCTACTTTGGAAAAAAGCACGATGCAGCATACCTATAAAGAGGGTGATGAATACGTCTTTATGGATATGGAAACCTATGAAGAAGGTAGATTGAGTGCTGCACAGATTGGCGATCGCGTCAAATATCTCAAAGAAGGTATGGAAGCCAATGTCATTCGTTGGGGCGAACAAGTATTAGAAGTAGAACTGCCTAACTCCGTAGTTCTGGAGGTTGTACAAACAGATCCTGGTGTAAAGGGTGACACGGCTACAGGCGGTACAAAGCCAGCTATTGTAGAAACTGGGGCAAGTGTGATGGTTCCTTTGTTTATCTCTCAAGGAGAACGCATCCGTATTGATACCCGCGATGATAAATACATGGGCAGGGAGTAAATTTCGTCTCCATTGAGATGTAATTACCGATTTCAATCCCTATATAGGGATTAAATCCCTGCCACACATAAGATTTTAGTTTACGGAATAGGTCGAGGTAATAAAAACTGTGCCATTGGACTTTAATGAAATCCGCCAACTATTGGTAACTATCGCACAAACGGACATCGCAGAAGTCACGCTCAAAAGCGACGACTTTGAACTCACGGTACGTAAAGCTGTGAGTTTTGGCAATCATGCAGTGCCGGGAAACCAAACGACGTTAGGTGGTGTGGTTGGTTCGGGATTGACATCGGTTTCACCTATAGGAAACCAGACAACTGCAAATACAGTCACTGAGGTGGCAACAGCAGCTCGTGTTTTTGATAATGCTGCTGGTGGGGCACAATTGCAGTTGTCAGCAAATACCACCTCTACAATTGATAAGCGCTTAGTAGAGGTGGCTTCTCCTATGGTGGGAACATTTTATCGCGCTCCTGCTCCGGGTGAAGCACCATTTGTGGAAGTAGGCGATCGCGTCCGTAGTGATCAACCAGTCTGTATCATCGAAGCTATGAAGCTGATGAACGAAATTGAGGCAGAAGTCTCCGGACAAGTCATGGAAATTTTGGTGCAAAATGGCGAACCGGTAGAATATGGTCAGCCTTTGATGCGAATTAACCCTGATTAAGTATTAATCTATATATGAAATGAGTCATTGTTAAAATTGTCAGTTCTTGCGGGTCAATTCTGATGAAACAAGCGTTGCCTGTACCGGAGGAAGTGGTGCAACAAGTAGCTGAATACTTCAGCCTATTAAGCGAGCCGATGCGCCTGCGGTTGTTGCACCTACTGCGGGATGAGGAAAAATGCGTGCAAGAGTTGGTAGAAGCAACACAAACGTCTCAAGCGAATGTGTCAAAACACCTCAAGGTAATGTGGCAAGCCGGAATCCTTAGCCGTCGTAGTGAGGGGACTTGTGCTTACTACCGGGTAGAAGACCAAATGATTTTTGAATTGTGTAATCGGGTTTGCGATCGCCTTGCCACAAGGTTAGAACAGCAAGCCCGTAATTTTCGCATATTGAATGGTAAAAGGTAAGTTGGTTGTCATTTGTGCTTTGTCTTTGGTCATTTGTTAGATTTTACTCATTTACAACCAATAACCAATGACTAATGACCAATAACTAAAGCGGATAGTTTTGCTTAAAGCTTTCACGAGTTAGTGGTTGTTCTAAATCTACGCCTTCACCGCCTAAAACATCCAACTGTTTACCGTTGACTGCAATGTAAACTTTGGCTTTGGGATTTAAAGTTGTGGCGGTGTAAACAACTTGTCCGACTCTACCTACCATTGAGGTACTACCGCCGCCACTGGTAAAATCTTCAGATAAATCAACGTGAACCTCATCATTTTCTACTTTCAACCCCAGCAGTTTAGTTCCTTTGGGGATGGTGGTAGAGTCTGCTTCTGCTTTTGGGCCTGCTAATAAACTTTGAAAAGCTTTTTCTAAAACTTGGCTAGGCTGTACAGCCGCTACTTGAACTGGCTGAGGAACCAAATCCACAGTTGTTTGTCTTGGCCTGAGCCAATAAATATTGGCTGTTTGCTCATTACCTTGTTGTGCGGTTGATGGCTGCTTTGGTTGGCTAAGACTTTGCGAGGGGCTTGATGGTGTGGGGCTATTGTTGGAATTCAAAGTAAACCAAGCCACGCCGCCACCCGCCGCTACAACCGCAGCTGAGACAGCTCCAATCACAGCTGAAGAAATACGATTAGGGTTAGATCCTTGTTGGTCTTTCATATTCAAAACCTTCTATAAATGAGGGCTGAGATGTTATCTGTTTGAGGAGAAGCGTGGTTAAGGACGATACTTATGAGTGCAGAGTTTCCTGAAATGGGGAGTAGGGAGTGGGCTTCGACTCCGCTCAGCCCACGGGGAATGGGAATAAAGATTTTTATGGTCTGTTGCTTTAATTCTAGAATTTGTATTTCTAATGCGTCACCTGCCTAGTTATGTAAGTTTTGGGGAATGGGGACGCGGGGACGCGGAGAAAATTTCTCCCTCATCTCCCTCATCTCCCCCATCTCCCCCATCTCCCTCATCTCCCTAGTCTCTAGCTACTGCCGCTGTAATCCACTGCTTGATTGTAATTACAACTTGATCAATGGCAATTTCTTGAGATTTGCGAGTTGCTCTTTCTACAACTTCGACTTTGCCGTTGGCGATCGCTCGCCCTGTTACAATCCGATAGGGGATGCCTATCAAGTCGGCGTCTTTGAATTTTACTCCCGCTCGTTCGTCACGGTCATCAAGTAAAGTTTCAATTCCCGCTTGATTGAGTTCGACGTGGAGTTTTTCGGCTGTTGCCACTTGTTGAGCGTCGTTAATGTTAGGAATTGTAACTATGGTGTGGTAGGGTGCGATCGCCACTGGCCAAACAATCCCATCTTGATCGTAGGATTGCTCAACAGCTGATTGTGCTAATCGTGACACGCCAATACCGTAACAACCCATAATCAGTGGTTTTTCTTCACCCTGTTCGTTGGTATAAGTTGCTCCCATAGCTTGAGAATACTTGATACCTAGTTGGAAGATGTGACCTACTTCGATGCCACGGGCGCTTTGTAGGAGTTGTTCGGGGTTGTGGGTGGCGCGATCGCCTGGTCTTGCCTTACGTATATCTACTTTTAGCTCTGGTAGCTTAAATTGCTCACCCCAATTAGCGCCAACGACATGATAACCAGTCTCATTTGCACCTGTAACAAAGTTTTTTAAATCAATGGCTGTCTGATCCACCAATCGAATAAATTGAGCATGAATCTGTTTACCGCCAGCTATATATTCATCTGCGATGTCGGGTGCAATGTAGCCTAGAGGTAGAGATTTTGCTGTCCATGTTTGCTGTGTTTCTTGATTTGGCACACTCAAAGCAATAATAGTTTTGGCATCATAATTGGCGGCTAACTTGGTCAATTCGTTCTGCAACTTGACCTCATTTACTTCTTGATCGCCACGGATGCTTACCAAAACTAACACCGTCATGCCGTTATCATAAACTGTTTGGTAAAGGACATTTTTAACTAATTGAGTGGAAGAACATTTGAGGAGTTGACACACCTTTTCTATCGTCTCTGTTCCAGGTGTATCGCGTTTCTCATAGCTTGTAAACCGTGAGAGTTCGGCATCCGCTGGTAAAGAAACGGCTTTTTCGACATTGGCGGCATATTTGCCATCTTCGGTGTAGAGAACTTCGTCTTCTCCTGCGTCTGCTAACACCATAAATTCTTGAGAACCAGAACCGCCAATTGCGCCTGAGTCGGCTTCTACTGCCCGGAAAGCTAAACCAGAACGGCGCAGGATATTGCTGTAAGCCTGATACATATCTTGATAAGTTTTTTTCAGGCTGTCTTCATCGGCGTTGAAAGAATAGGCATCTTTCATGATAAATTCTCGTCCGCGCATCAACCCAAAGCGGGGGCGGATTTCATCGCGGAACTTGGTTTGAATTTGGTAGAGTGTTTGGGGTAGCTGACGATAGGAACGAATCATATCACGAGCGATCGCTGTAACCACTTCTTCGTGAGTCGGGCCTAATCCTAATTGTTGCTCGCGGCGGTCAATCAAGGAAAACATGATCCCTTCAGCTTTAGTATAAGTATCCCAGCGTCCCGATTCTTTCCACAAATCAGCGGGTTGTAATTGCGGTAAGAGACATTCTTGTGCGCCTATGGCGTTCATTTCCTCTCGCACGATTTGGGAAACTTTTTGCAGTACTCGCCACATCAATGGTAAGTATGCATAAACTCCGCTACCGATGCGACGGATGTAACCTGCACGGAGTAATAATTTATGGCTGGGAATTTCTGCATCTGCCGGATCATCCCGCAGTGTAATTAATAACATTTGTGATAGTCGCATCGTTTAGTCCTTTTCCAGAATTACTAATTTCTATATCAACTAAAATATCTTGAAAATGGGGGGTGGAGAGTGGAGAGTAGGGGAAGGTATTTTCATACTATTGTTGTGGGTTATTTTTAATAGCATTCAGAGGGAGTGGCGATGTGGGAGTAGGGAGTAGGGAACCCACGCCTTAAGGCGTGGGATTGAAGTAAGGACGCATTGTGTGCCTCGTTGCAAGCAATCTCAGCACAAATCTTTTCCTAACAGTGGGCAATCACCCACAAAAGACAGTTTTTAATGTTTTTGTATCCCTACTCCCTACTCCCTACTCCCTACTCCCTGTTTTTGTAATTTTAGGAGCAAACTATTTTGTCAGGTGTAATTTATCAAGCACAGCCACCTCTAGAATTTATTCCGCCATCGCTTAACCCCTGGTTTGTGCGAGTTTTTTATCTGTCTCTACCCAGTTGGATACGCTGGCAAACAGCTATTACTCAAATTGAGGCAGACAATGTAGAAATTTTGGTGGATTTATATCGTCAGTTTCAGGAGGGTAAGATTCGCTTTTTACTGGCATTTCGCCATCCTCAAACAGAAGATCCGCTGTGTTTAGGCTACTTGTTTTCTCAACTCGTGCCAAAGGTAGCACGAGAGCAAGGCACGAGGCTACAACTTCCTATTCATGCTCATTTTATCTACGATCGCGGCATTCCTTTATGGGCAGGTGCCCACATTGGTTGGATGGCTTCGCGTTTGGGTGGCACGTCAATTCAGCGGGGTAAGGCAGACTGGACGGGGTTACGTTCGGCGCGTGACTTGTTCGCCAATGGTAAATATCCAATAGCAGCAGCGCCGGAAGGTGCTACCAATGGTTTGTCAGAGATTATCAGTCCACTGGAACCTGGTATTGCTCAATTGGGCTTTTGGTGCGCTGAAGATTTGTTTAAGGCTGGACGTGCTGAACAAGTTTTTATTTTACCAGTTGGAATTAAATATAGTTATGTTAATGCTCCTTGGGGTGCGATCGCTAATCTTCTAAGTGAATTAGAAGCGGCTAGTGGTTTACTGATACAAGAACCAAATCAAGATTTTTCTTTAGAATCGCTTTACCCCAGGTTATTGAGTTTAGCGGAACATTTATTGTCGTTAATGGAGAAATTTTATACGAAGTTTTATCATCAAAAATTACCAGATGTTCAAATTATTGATGGAGAAATTAAAGATAGAAATGAGGCATTAGCACATCGCCTACAAGCTTTAATGAATGCGTCTTTATTCATATCAGAACAGTATTTTGATTTGCCATCAAAGGGGGAATGGAATGATCGTTGTCGGCGGGTAGAACAAGCAGGTTGGAATTATATATTTAGAGAAGAATTTAAGGATATAAAAGGAATATCTGCTGTAGAAAAAGCATTAGGCGATCGCGTTGCTGAAGAGGCATATTCTCGCATGTGGCATATGCGTTTAGTAGAAAGTTTTGTCGCAGTTTCCGGGAACTATATCAAAGAAAAACCCACAGTAGAAAGGTTTGCTGAGACAACTTTAATTTTATGGCAAATGATTGCTCAAATTAAAGGTTACAAAGCTATGCAGCGTCCGCAATTAGGTAAACAACGGGTAAAAATCACCATTGGTGAACCAATATCAGTTTCTGAACGTTACCCAGAATATAAAGCAAATCGCTTAGGTGCTAAGCAAGCTGTTGCTCAATTGACAAATGATTTACAACAGACACTAGAAGGGTTAATTTGATTTGTTATTAGCTTAGTATAATATTTCTATTGGTTAGTATTAAGCACTTTAGTGCTTAGAGGTTGTTTGAAAAGTCTAAATTAATACTAACCCCGGCGATTAGAAATCGCGACTATACAGACAAAACCCACCTCCGTGGGTTTCAAGAACTCGATTTTCCGTGTTTTCCAAAGGAGGTGGACTTCGCTTGTGTAGTAGCGAATTATATTCGCCCATGTCATTATAGGTTAAATAATTCGTAATTCGTAATTCGTAATGACGCGACGCTCCTGTGTCGCTCTAAGCGAAGCTATGCCGTAGGCTTTACGCTGACGCTCGTACCGACGCTCGATGACTCGCTAACGCTACTGCTGACGCTCGAGGACTCGCTACCGCTTCGCTAACGCTAACGCTATCGCGGACTCGCTACCGCTGCGCTAACGTAATTAAGTTTTGTAATGGGGATTTGACCCCAACCTCACATGTTGCACCTGCCAGTGTAAATAATGAGTCTGCCGCAATAAAGTTATAAAAATTACATATCTATTTGTCTCTGCATTTAGTCCATTTTAATGGACTTTTGCTATAAGACAGGGATTTACAATCCCTGGCGGTAGAGAGCGAAGCCGAACAATTAGGTAAGTTTTGCGACTGACAGTTTGAAAGGTGCAAGATCTGAGCAATACAAAACTTGCCGATTATAGAACCGGGGGACTTAAACCCACGGAACTAGTTAAAGTTTAGGAATGAGCAGCAATAGGTTGTATCAGCCATCCCATAGTTAACAGATAAACCAGTGGTTTTAGTAGATATTTTTGCTATATTTCAAAAATAGCTGAATTACGTCTGATGTGAATTAGGAATACCGTTGATGAATGCAACAATAGCCCTCATCTCCCAACCTCTTCTCCCAAGTGTGGGACAAGAGGAGCAATTTCAAAGTCCCTCTCCCAAACTGGGAGAGGGATTTAGGGTGAGGGCAAAGATTTATGACATCAGCAAGACCAATTTTTCCCAACTTAATTCACATTAAACGTGAATTACATTTTTTCATAACTAGTAAAGCTTTTGCCCCGGAACAAAATAAATAGTCTTTTATTTTGCGGTTTCTACCAAGAGTGGGATGTGATTAAGCGATAATAAATACATTTCCCCACAGAAGCACAGTTTATGATCTGCTGCCTGAATTCAACTTGCCACAATCCGCCCAATCCTGATAGCACAATGTTTTGCACAAACTGCGGCGTCGGATTGGTGGTGTTGAGAAACCGTTATCGCCCAATTAAATCATTAGGTGGTGGGGGATTTGGTAAAACTTATTTGGCAGAAGATATCGACAAACTCAATGAGCATTGTGTCATCAAGCAATTTGCACCGCAAGTACAGGGAACAGGCGCATTAAATAAAGCCACCGAACTATTTGAACAAGAAGCCAAGCGACTGCAACAGTTAGGCAGACATCCCCAAATCCCCACACTGTTAGCCTATTTTAACGAAGATAATCGCCTGTATTTGGTGCAGGAGTTTATTGAGGGGCAGAATTTATTAGTTGAATTACAACAGCAGGGAATTTTCAACCAGCAAAAAATCAAAGAATTATTACTCGATTTATTAGAAATTCTCAAGACAGTTCATCAACAGCAAGTCATTCACCGCGATATCAAACCAGAAAATATCATTCGTCATAGCGATGGCAAGTTGGTACTAATTGACTTTGGTGCATCCAAGCAACTGACCATGACAGCAATGCCTCGTTCAGGAACACTGATTGGTTCTTTGGGTTATGCACCAGTAGAACAAATGCAGAGAGGTGAAGCTTTCCGAGCGAGTGATTTATATAGTGTTGGTACAACTTGCTTTCATCTGTTGAGTGGAATTCACCCTTGGGAACTTTGGCAACAACATAATTACGGCTGGGTTGCTAATTGGCGACAACATTTACAGCAAAGCCTGAGTCAGGATTTGCGGCGAATACTGGATAGATTGTTGCAAGAAGAATACCAAAAGCGTTATCTGTCAGCCGAGGAAGTTTTACAAGATTTAAATCGTTTAAATCCCTTACCACGTTCGGCAAAGTCACCAGTAAAAGCAAAAGCATGGCCACAAAGATCACTCGCAGGTGTGGCTATTATTCTAGGGGGATTAGTATTAACCCAGTTGATTGGTTATGTTCGCTATGGCTTATTTCCAACTAATCCCATATCTGTAATTGCTAGCAAAGATAGCGATGTTTTCTTAACCCTCTTTTGTCACTATAGGCAGAGGAAAAGTAGAAATCAGGGTGACTCAGGGATATAAAAATTGAACTGGTGACAGGGTTAAAAAGAACTCTAACAGGGCATTCTAGCCCGGTTCATTCTCTCGCCATTAGCCCAGATGGCAAAACCCTTGCCAGTGGTAGTAATGACGATACCATCAAACTGTGGAATCTCTCAACAGGAGAACAAATCCGCACCCTCACAGGGCATTCTGGCTCGGTTAATTCTGTCGCCATTAGCCCAGATAGCAAAACCCTTGCCAGTGGTAGTGCTGACACCACTATCAAACTTTGGAATCTGACAACAGGAAAGCAAATCCGCACTCTTACAAGTCATTCTGACTCGGTTAGGTCTGTTGCCATCAGCCCAGATGGCAAAACCCTTGTCAGTGGTAGTGCTGACAACACCATCAAATTATGGAATCTCGCAACGGGAGAGCAAATCGGCACCCTCACTGGGCATTCTTCGCGGGTTCGTTCCATCGCCATCAGCCCGGATGGCAAAACCCTTGCCAGCGAGAGTCTTGACGGAACCACCAAATTGTGGAATCTGGCAACAGAAAAGCTAATCCACACCCTTGAAGGGTCTTCCAGCAATATTATCATCAGTCCAGATAGTAAAACCCTTGCCGAAGGTAGTGGTGAAACAATCAAACTGTGGAATGTGCAAACAGGAAAGCTAATCCGTACCCTCACTGGACATTCTAAATCGGTTGATTCCATCGCCTTCAGCCTAGCTATAATTAGATTTCCGGTTGAGATACCTGAAGTTAATCAAGTTTTTATTCCATTTCCCGGTGACATGCCTAAAGTTAATTATGTTCGTTCCGTCACTATCAGCCCAGATGGCAAAACCCTTGCCAGTGGTAGTGATGACAGCAGCATCAAACTTTGGAATCTGACAACAGGAAAGCTAATCCGCACTCTTACAGGTCATTCTGAGCAGGTTAATTCCGTTGTCATCAGCCCAGATGGCAAGACCCTTGTCAGTGGTGCTGGTGACGCGCTTGGCCGCACTGATGGTAGTGATGACAATACCATCAAAATTTGGCGGCTAAAGTAGTGAGTGCTGAGTTAGGAGTTTTGAATATTTAGCTAGACACAGAAAAAGTCACCTAAACTAAAATCAAAATGACCTGCTACTAAATCTGAAAACAAATGAACTGGAAACTTGACGAAGCACAACAAAAACTGCCCGAGGTAATTGATGCTATTGCATCGGAACCTCAATTAATCTTCAAGCAGGACAAATTAGTTGCTGCGATTGTAGAACCTAAACTTTTTCAAGACTTCCTTGCTTGGTATCAAAAACAAAAAGCCTCTTCCCTCGCAGATGCTTTTGTAGAACTACGTCAAATCTGTGCTGAAGAAAATTATATTTTAGAGACACCTGCACGATATAGCGATAATAGTATCCCATTTGCTGCGGAAATGAATGTAGAGACGCGAAATTTCGCGTCTCTACAAGGTTTTTGGGTTACGCACAGTTAATTTCACCAGATGTCTATGGGATAATTTATGCCATCAGAGAGCAGCACATTTTGATAGTTGCAGTCATGCATCTTCAGCGTCAGCCAAATTACCGGACTAATAAAATCTGATATGAGATAGTTCGTTTTTGTCAATTTAATTATCTTTAAGATTCATTTTCCTCGTGGCTATTTCCTGCATCAATTCTCTGTCTAATCGCTTCTTCAATTATGTGATGATTTTCTTCTATTGGTTGACCGTCTTCAGTAAACATTGACGGATATATAATTGCTTGAGAGTCAGGAGTACGCCGACTAAATAGAATTTCCAAAGCTTCTATATCTTGCCGATGAGCAAGCACATATGCTCTTAATTCTTTTGTGGACATTTGGGCAAAATTAGGTTTCATTGACAAATCTCCAAGTTCCATCACGAAATACAAGGATTTGCAGTTCATCACCTGCTAAAATAAACACATTGCCAGTTATGTCGCTAAAACGAAATAGCTGAATATCCCGGTAGAAATTAGATAAATACTGGCAAATAATAATACACATAAGTGCTTGCCGGGTTGTAGGATATATAGTGTTTTCCTCAATTGTGACATAAATAATATAAGTCCTACAGTGACACAAAAACCGAAGGTGAAAACCGACAGCATATTTTATCGCCTATTTCAAGAACTCCCCAGCATCTTTTTTGAACTGATTGGCAATGCTCCCGAAACTGCCAACATTTACCAATTTGCGTCAGTTGAAGTCAAGCAAACAGCTTTGAGAATTGATGGTGTATTTCTGCCCATCCAAGATCAACAAGTGCCGATTTATTTTGTCGAGGTTCAGTTTCAACCAGACACAGAGATTTACTGGTGCTTAGTCTCTGAAATTTCTTTATACTTACGCCAAAATAGACGCAAAAATCCTTGGCGAGGAGTGGTAATTTATCCCAGAAGAGATATAGATATAGGTGAAAAAGAAGATTTCATAGAATTCTTCCACAGCTAGCGAATCAGTAGAATTTACCTAGATAAATTAGTAGGACTTACGCACTGTACAAAATAACTATCTTGTGTATCAACGTAAATACGTTGTTTTAGGCTTTTGTCAATCACCCTTGATTGGGTGCGATCGCTAAAATTTCATTGAAAAATCTAGCTATAAGCCTTGAAAACTATACCTGTTATTTTGACTTTTCTGTGAATGCGTAAGTCCTAATTAGGTTCAGCTGCATCCTTACCAATAGGCATTGCTACGATAAAATTAGTAATAGAAGATGAAGACACAGCCATTAACAGCGCCAAGGAATTAATCAACCGCACTCAGCAAGCAGTAAATTTACAACTGCCACAACAACAATTACTAGAATTAATAGAGACAATTCTAGTTTATAAATTTCCGCAAATGAGTCGAGAGGAGATAGAAGCAATGTTTGGTTTAAGTGAATTGAAGCAAACGCGGGTTTATCAAGAAGCTAGAGAAGAAGGGGAACAAAAAGGTAAACAAGAAGGACGTTTAGAAGCAAAATTAGAAGCCATCCCGAAACTGTTAGCACTGGGTTTAACCCAAGAACAGGTAGCACAGGCTTTAGACTTAGATATTGCACAAGTTCAGCAAGTAGCACAGCAAAAATAGTCTTAAAATTAAAGAGAATAAAAGCTACTTTGACGTTCCAAATCTATATCCACACCAAATAGAGGAGAATTTTGGAATAATTCAACTAAATTTTTCGATTCTGTTTTGGGGTACTGCTTTTCTATTTGTCTAGTCAAATAATGGATTAATTGTATCTTTTCTTCTCTGCTTAAATTATCAATTTCTTTTAATAACATCTTCACGGGTAAATTGCTCATTTTAATATTTCTATTAATAAACAGATTTATTTACCGCTAATTATAGCATTACCAATTAGGATATATAATGTTTTCTTCAGAGTCGGCGTATTAGTATAATTTACTCAGATGAATTAGGCGAAGTTACTTTAATTCCTGGCGAACAGGTATTGCGAGAGCTACGTTCTCGGAGTAAGTAATGGCGTATGATTTTCATCCTGATGCCAAACAGGAATTAGATGATGCTGTTGCTTACTATGACAATATCAGCCGCGAGACGAGAGGCAAATTGGTACAAACTTAAGTTTATGATTCTTTCTCTACAATCCCAATCCTATAGCCTAGAGCATCTAAAAACTCAATTAAAGCCAAAATTTCCTGACCACCAGTTTCTACAAGCATTTTATCCAACTTTTCAAAATGCTGTTGTCCAACCTCTGAAAAATCACCTAATTGTTTTCTTGCTTCTACAACTTCTTCTAGTGTCAATCGCAATAAATTTGCATCATATCCTTCTTCATCCAATTCCAACATGACGCTAATATAACCAGCAGCACGTTCTGGGTTTTTCAAAGATTCAATTAAATATTCTCGATAATGCCTACTTCTTTGGGTTTTGACTTCGCTCATAATCTCTCCAATATTCCTTTGCTTTCTCAATATCTTCGTCTTGAGTGTTTTTTATACCATCACACAAAAGGAGTATAATTAAGTTTCCATCTTGTCCAAAATATACGCGATAACCAGGCCAGTATTGAATTCTTAGCGCAAAAACACCCTCTCCAACTGATTTATAATCTCCTAAATTCCCGGACTGTACTCTTGTAAGTCTTTTCTCCATTTTATCTATTGCCCTATGATCTCGTAAAGAATCAAGCCAGTTAGCAAAAGGTTCTTTTCCTTGTTCTGTTATATAGTTTTTAATTTCCCGTGGCTGCGCTTCCATACCTGAGTTTGGTATATTTTGTCCCCATTTCGATAATTTTACGATCATACTTCGTCTGAGACATCGTAGCGCGATGCCTGCGGCGGTAAACTCGTCAACGGCATTATGATATTTACCGCTCTTTAGTTGGCGTTGTAGCAGGGCTTCTACCTCTGGGGACAAAAAGATTTGCATGGAATTTTTTCAGAGTCAGGATTAACTCGATTGTAAGCGGTAAGCGCAGAACAGCAAAAATCGTCTTAAAATTAAAGGAACTAAAATCTTTATTCACGCAAATCATGACTGACCAAGAACTCAAGCAACTGATTGAAAGTAATGCCAGAACTGCTCAAGCAATGCTTGATTCTATGGTAGAAGCAAGGCTAGAACGGGAAGAATTGCGCGAGGGTATACAAGAACTTCGGTCAGGGTTTACACGATTAGAAGATATTGTTGCTAGGTTAACTACTGTTCAAGAGGGTATGACTAACTTGTTGGCATCCCTAGACAATGACCGTCCTACTATTTTGAGAAAGCTGAATACAATTGAGAATAAAGTTGATAGGTTGCTAGAAAAAAGTGAAGATAGTAATCTATAAATACCGTCAATTACAAACAGAAAAAGTAATTTAAACTGAAATTAAGATTATTTACTCTGGGAAAAAATATGGCTAACACCTATGACAAAATCTTCAACACTGCATTGTCTTTACCTCCAGGGTTAAGAGCAATGCTTGCTGAACATTTATTTAAAAGCCTCGATGCTGAAAATCAAGTAGAAATAGATGCTATTTGGGCAGAAGAAGCAGAGAACAGATTTCAGTCTGTTGAACAAGGCGAAGTTAATTTAATTCCTGGTGAACAAGTATTGCGAGAGCTACGTTCTAGGAATAAAGTTATAATTAATCATCTAACTTATAAAACAAATGAACTGGAAACTTGACGAAGCACAACAAAAACTGCCCGAGGTAATTGATGCTATTGCATCGGAACCTCAATTAATCTTCAAGCAGGACAAATTAGTTGCTGCGATTGTAGAACCTAAACTTTTTCAAGACTTCCTTGCTTGGTATCAAAAACAAAAAGCCTCTTCCCTCGCAGATGCTTTTGTAGAACTACGTCAAATCTGTGCTGAAGAAAATTATATTTTAGAGACACCTGCACGATATAGCGATAATAGTATCCCATTTGCTGCGGAATAGAGCTTTCTCTGCGATACTAACATGCCGCATAGCCAGTTTTCCTTATGGAATAATTTATGCCATCAGAGAGCAGCACATTTTGATAGTTGCAGTCATGCATCTTCAGCGTCAGCCAAATTACTGGACTAATAGAATCTGATACGAGATAGTTCATTTTTGTCAATTTAATTATTCTTAAGATTCATTTTCTACAAAGCTTTTCGTCAGAAGGTCAAGCAAATCGTCAACAACTCGAATTACGGCGCTCAGGTCAAAGCCCAAAAGCTTTCCCCGATAGTCAGAGGATGGAGGAATTACCACAAGTTCTGCAAGATGGATGGTTCACGCTTCTCGCTGTGGTTCCTATAATATTTCTATATACCTATCTGTGGCTTTTTTATGGTTTCCCTTCATCCTCTCATCTTTTAGGCTTTCCAGATTCTCTGGGTCTCCATGTACACACCAATATGATACTTTATTTAAAGAACAACCCAAAAATTCTGCTATGTTAGCTTGTGTTTTTCCATCATTAAGCAACAAGAGAATTAGTATTCTTTCTCTTATTTCTCCATTTTCTTCCAGTTTTAAAGCTTTTTGTAGCTTCTCTGTTTGCTGGGAAGTTAAATGATTTTTTGCTGGCATTATTCCATGTTTTGACTGAATTCGGCTTTCTATTATACCCTATTTAAATGCTGAACAGCTTAGTACTATGTTCCCCCTGCGGCGTTGGTTTTTGCGTAATTTTACTATCTATATACTCACTAGCAGGCTTGGTTTCTGGTAACTTAAGAAACTCTGCTAAAGTTATGTTTTTTAGTGGTGTTTGTACCATGCGATCGCCTCCCAAAAAAGTGCAATTTTATTCATTCAGACGCAATTTTACATCCTTTCTAATACCTGAATTCCTAATAACGATAATCCTAATTTCAAAGTTCTCGCTGTTAAATCACATAAAACTAAGCGAGATGTTCGCAGAGGTTCTTCTGCACTCAAAACTGGTACGCCTTGATTGCGGTCATAAAATACGTTAAACTTTTGGCTCAGTTGAAATAAGTAATCACAAAGCCGATTTGGTAGTAAATCTTGTTCTACAGTACTAATCACTTCGCCTAGCTGAAGTAAGCACTTTGCAAGTCCTAATTCTGTTTCATGTTCTAACAGAACTTTGGCATTATTTCCCAACTCTTCAAAATCAATCCCACCTTTGCGACTAATACCCTGAATCCTGGCATAGGCATACAACATATAAGGTGCAGTATTGCCTTTAAGATCGAGCATTTTGTCGTAGCTAAATATATAGTTACTAGTACGATTTTGGCTTAAGTCGGCATATTTGACCGCACTGATCCCAACCACCTCAGCAACATGTTGAATGAATTCTTCAGTTTCTTTGCGTTCTTCTTCCTTTAATCTTACTTCTAAATCTGCACGGGCACGAGCGATCGCTTCATCCAACAAATCCTGTAACCGCACCGTATCCCCAGAACGAGTTTTGAACTTTTTACCATCTTCCCCCAACACCAAGCCAAAGGGGACATGCACCAGTTCTACATCATCAGGCACCCATCCCGCTTTCCGCGCTACTTGAATGAATTGGGCAAAATGGTTAGCTTGTCCAGCATCTGTAACATAAATTATCCGCTTGGCTTCATCTTGCTGAATTCGGTAGCGCAAGGCTGCTAAATCTGTGGTGGCATAGTTATAGCCGCCATCAGATTTTTGTACAATCAAGGGTAGAGGTTCGCCTTCTCTGTTTGTAAACCCTTCTAAGAAAACACACTTTGCGCCCTGGCTTTCTACCAGCAACCCAGTTTTTTCTAAATCCTCTACAATTGTCGGCAGTAAAGGATTGTAAAAAGATTCGCCTCGTTCTGTGACTTTCACATCCAGCAGGTCATAAATTTTCTGGAACTCTTGCCGCGACTGTTCGCACAACAACTTCCAGGCGTGGAGTGTGTCTTCTGCACCTGCTTGTAAGCGGACGACTTCTTGCCGGGCCGTTTCTTGGAAAGCTTCATCCGCATCAAACCGCAGTTTGGCTTTGCGGTAAAAGGTAACTAAATCACCAATATCTAAAGCATTAGCGGTAGTTAGGGCTTCTGGGTAAACTTCTCGCAGATAAGCGATTAACATCCCAAATTGAGTACCCCAATCACCAACGTGATTTAATCTCAGAACATCGTGACCCTGAAATTCTAAAATTCGGGCGATGCTATCTCCAATAATTGTGGAACGCAAATGTCCGACGTGCATTTCTTTGGCGATATTCGGACTGGAGAAATCGACAATTTCCCGCTTTGGCATTTTCGCTGCTGGAATTCCTAAGCTGGAATCTGCTTGTATCGCTTTGATGTGTGCTTCCAGGTATGCTGTTTTCAGTTGCAAATTAATAAATCCAGGCCCGGCTATACTCGGCAGTTCGCAGATTTCTGAGACATCTAGATTTTCGACTATAGCAGAGGCGATCGCTCTTGGTTGTTTTCCTAACTTTTTACTTAATGACAAAGCAACATTCGCCTGATAATCACCGAATCTAGGATTGCTAGCAGTAACTAAAATCGGGTCTACCTCTGCAAAGTCAGCGCCAAAAGCAGCCACTAACGCCTGTTTAAATTGGAGTTTTAGTTGTTCTTGTGTAGCGTTCATACTATAAATGTTATCTGTTTGCGCGAGTAATGGGCTGCTTGAGGATTGAATATTCCCAAAGGCTTGATTATTTTAGCCTATTAGCTTTAGCGTGGAGCGATCGCACCGATTGATTTTTTTCTCAGAGGCTGCAAGATACCCGACTTTTGGAAAAAGTCGGGTATCTGACCATCGTTACTAGTTCCAGTGGTGAGGCCTGCGGGAACATTAGTGCAGCAATTTATTTTTCTGTTTTGTGGTAAATAATATACTTGGAATTACGATATACAATCGACAAATCTAATTCCTGTTTCACACTAGCTACAAAATATTCAGCTTGATACTTAGTCAATAAAAAATTCACCTGAGCAGTTGTTAAAGAGTAATACTCACTATCCAGTAATTTTGGCAGATCAAATCCTGCTTTGTTGATTTTAAACTCCTTATCCTTACTAAAAACTGGCAAAATAGAAGTATTATTACCACTCAAATCCCTCATGCGTTCATACCACTCAGGTATTCCCAACTTATTTTGAGGGATAAGTTTATATTTAGCTATAGTTGGACGCTCTGCTATCCATGTAAAACTATCAAAAGTACCTGGAGGAGTTATGACAATAGTATTTTGAGGGGTGTGGTTTTTAACCCAACTGTATAATGATTTTTGCTCAGGAAATACTTGTTGTGGTCTGCTGGGAAATTCATTTAAGCTAAATAGTTGGGCTTTAAATGTTTTGATTGGCTTGATAAGTAAAAGGCTCAACAGTAAGATACTTCCAAGTAATACTAATTTTCGTTTCTTGCTACCAAAACTATGCTCTAAAGCACATGCAAACAGTAAGCAAGTGTTAAGTGGCAACATCACACCACCTACGCGAAAGATATGGTATTGTAAAATACTACCAGAGGAGTTAAAAGGCGCGATCGCCACTCCTAGCATAAAAAGTACTAGGCTAATTAATGTAAACTCAGATAGTCGCACACACGCTATGTACTGCTCAGAAGTAAAGTTTTTATTTTCATCACTACTTTGAAAGACGCGTTTGAGTAGTTTAATACTGATAAATAGTACTGCTAAATATACAATCAGCCTTACCCACCAATCCCAAGACCAAGATAGAGGATTGAGATGGTGAGGTAATCGGACAAAAACATAAACTAAAGAAGCAGGGATAGAACCTTCAGAAGCAGGTATTAGTAATTGATCTAATACAGATTTAACAGAAAAAGAGCTAGTTATTAAGTAAATAAGAAAGATTGTTCCCAGAGTTCCGACATTCATCTTATGAGCATTCCATCTCAGAATCAGCAAACCTATGATAATGAGAAATGACCAGCCCCCTGCTAAGACATGAAATGAGGTAGCTAATCCCAACATCAGAGCCATCCAATAATAGCTTCTCTTTAACATGAAGCTAAGCGCTATTAATACAAAACCATAGCTAAGTACCTTGGGTTGAATTCCTGACACTATCAGTTCACCAGCCGCAAAGTTTTGACACGTCATGAACGCAAAAATAGCTAATAATAGCAACGGTAAACTAAGACCCAGTTTTCTTTTGATCAATATCAGTCCTAATGCAATCAAGCAGTAGCACAGTATTCGACCTACAATAGAAGTGATTAAAAAACCCCAAGCTACTATCATCTGACCTACCACAATCTGGAATAAGAGTCTATAACTTGGTGGCTGATTGAGATACCAATCTCCTAAAATCCAGTTAGAGGCGACGTATTGTTTAGCTGCTGGGAAGATATCAATTTCATTTGCTCTATAAACATTTTTATCTAGCAATTGCAAGATACACAAAAGTGCTACTACTGTCAGAATTTCTAGCCCTATCTTGTATATCTTTGACCTTGAATCAGAATTTAGCGGCTTCCAATTCAAAGATAATATCCAGTTTGGTATGAGCATTGTTTATGGGATAATGCAAGATTTTATATTTTTACATCACCCTGGTCTAATCATTAAGAGAACTGTGAAATTATGAAGCATTTACCCATTGCGATCGCGGTTATGGGGCGCATCAAAATCAATTAACGGGCCTTTTGGTACAATCCGGGTAGGATTAACCTTGGGATGGCTTCTGTAATAATGCCGTTTGATATGGTCAAGGTTACAAGTTTCTTTAACTCCCGGCAGTTGATAAAGTTCTTTGAGATAATTCCATAGATTAGGATAATCTATAATCCGGCGTAAGTTGCATTTGAAATGCACATAATAAACTGCATCGAAGCGAAACAAGGTAGTGAACATACACCAGTCTGCCTCGGTAATTTGGTCGCCACAAAGATAGCGTTGATTACTTAATACTTGCTCCCAATAATCAAGAGCCGTAAATAATTCCGTTACCGCTTCATCATAAGCTGATTGAGTTGTAGCAAATCCTGCACGGTATACACCATTATTAATTGGTTGGTAAATAGCATCAATTGTCTCATCAATTACTTGTTGCAAATCCTTTGGATAAAAGTTGATATCTTGTTTACTGAAAACATTGAATTCTGTATCTAACATCCGGATGATTTCGCGGGATTCATTATTAATAATTGTTTTTTTATGAATATCCCACAAAACCGGAACTGTTACCCGTCCGCTATAGTTGGGGTTAGCTTTGAGATAAATTTGCCAAAGATACTGGGCATCATTGATCGTATCAGGAATGCTCCCTGGTTCATCAGAAAATTCCCAACTATTTTGATCAATTTCCGCAGCAACTACCGACAAACCAATCACATCTTCTAGTCCTTTTAACTGCCGCATAATTGCTGTGCGACAAGCCCAAGGACAAGCCCAGGAAATGTATAAATGATAACGATCTGGCTCAGCTTTAAATCCACTAGAACCATCGGCTGTAATTCGATTGCGAAAAGTCGTTGATGGTCGGATAAATTTACCTTGTGAGTCTTCTTGATCCCGTTGAGATATCCACTGACCATCTTTTAGAATTCCTAAACCCATAGTTTTCTCCTTGGTTAAGGTGCATTAACGAATGACTAATGACCCTACGGATGACGCTCCTACGGACGCTCGTACCGACGCTCGTTCCTCGCTACCGCTGCAAAGATCGCTAGTCGCTCATGGAGGAAACCCGCCCACGGGGGTGGCTCCCCAAGACCGCATAGCTCAACAATGACGAATGACTAATGACTATTCAGCATTCAGAATTTTTGGTACTTTAAAAAATTCGCCTTCCTGTTCAGGTGCGCTGTTGAGGATATCTTCTCGGTCAGGATAGGGTTGTAGTTCATCCTCTCGCGTCACATTACTGACATCAATTGCCCGTGTGGTCGGAGATACATTGCTAACATCGAGTTCATTAAGTTGCTCGATATAGTCAAGAATATTTCCTAATTGGGTTGTAAACTGCTCCTCTTCTTCTGGAGTCAATTCTAAACGAGCAAGATTTGCTACTTTACGTACTTGTTCTTGGTCAATCATAAAATTGTCATTAGTCTATTGGTCATTGTTCATTAGTCATTAATCCTTAGCAAATGACAAAGGACTAATGAGGACTAAAAGAATACGTCAATTTGCGATCGCCCAGTTGTTTTTAACCAGTTTTGGGCTTCAATGTAGTTATTGGGAGCCATACGAATCGCTCTAATCCAATAGTCTGCTGCTTGGTCAAATAATGCTTCGCCACCGTCGTTATCGCCTGCCTCTTTCGCTTTTTCCCCTTTGTAGTGATAAATCACGGCAATATTATTCAAGGCTTGGGGTAAGCGTGGATTCAATTCAATCGCTTGGTGATACAGTTCTAAAGCTTTGTCATGGTCGCCGTTGCTGGCATAGATGAGTCCCATATTGTAGAAAATATAGCTCTTATCGTTGGTATCTTCCTCTAGTGTTAGGGCTTCCTCGTAATATTCCAAAGCTTCGGCATATTCACCTTCTGCCTGCGCCGACATGCCATCTCGGTAATAAACAAACGCTTCCTTGGCTTTTCTATTCGTTGGCAGAATCTTGAGGATAATGTCTGCCATGACTGTAAAGGATTTGTCAATGAAGTTATCGTTTTTTTGTGTTCTTGGCATATGTTTGGGGACTGGGGACTGGGGATTGGGGATTGGGGACTGGGGATTGGGGACTGGGGACTGGGGATTGGGGAATGGGGATTGGGGACTAGGAAAAACTTTTCTCTAGTCCATAGTATACAGTGCCAGTCCCTACTCCCGGTCACTGAGCGAAATCGAAGTGCTACTCCCCACTCCCCACTTGATAGGTGTAGATATTTTACATTCAGTCTGAAAAAGCCTAATTTTCTGTTCCGAAATCTTTCCCCGCGTCCCCGCGTCCCCGCGTCCCCGCCTCCCCGCGTCTCCGCGTCCCCGCGTCTCCGCGTCCCCGCGTCGTTCAAAGCGCAAAATATTAAAAACCTACACCTGTCAGCTACTCCCCACTCCCTATTCGCCAACAGGCACGATGCACTCCGGCTGGTTATGCCGAGGGCTATTCACCAAGGTGCTAACCGGGTGGGCTGCCATGGCTGGCGCTGGATAGGGACGCAATAGCGACTGTAGTACCTCGGCTGTTTTTACTTGCGGATCTAGCCATAAATCGTAATCTTGTGGCTGGAGAATTACAGGCATGCGATCGTGGATGGGTTGCAGTAACTCGTTAGCGGTTGTAGTCAAAATTGTACAAGAGGTTATTTCTTCGGTAGGAGATTGCCATTTCTCCCACAACCCTGCAAAGACAAATGGTTGCCCATCTTGAAGACGAAAATAAAACGGCTGCTTTTTACTTTGTTGTTTTTGCCATTCATAAAAGCCATCAGCCAGCACTAAACAGCGTCTTTGCTTGAAAGCTGATCGAAAAGCTGGTTTTTCAGCAACGGTTTCTGATCTGGCGTTGATTAGCTTCGCCGCTATCTTGGAATCTTTAGCCCAAGAGGGAATCAACCCCCAATATAAATGCCGAAATTCACGCTTGCCATGATCGGGATTATGTAACACTGTTGCTACTAATTGCGTAGGTGCAATGTTATATTCGGCAACAAAATCCGGAACTTCCTCAATATGAAAGAATTGAGCTATGGCGGTTGGTGGTTGGCTTAAAGTGAATCTTCCACACATACTTTTATTCTCGACCACTAACTAAAACTAACATCAAATACTAGGAATAAATAATACTTTAATAGCTTGATTTTTATTTTTTCAGATAATTCTGTGTTGCACTTAAACGCTCAATAAAAAAATATATATCCGGTTTGTAGAAAATCATTTGGTAAGATATTGTATTTTAAAGCCTCAATTTTCAACACATTCCTCACTATTTATTTGATATGGAAATGCTACGTTTGTACGATTTTTTACCCTCCGGCAATGGTTACAAGATACGTCTTTTATTGACACAGCTTGGTATGCCCTTTGAGCGAGTAGAGGTTAATATCTTAAAACAAGAGACTCGAACTCCAGATTTTTTAAGTAAAAATCCTCACGGTAAGATTCCAGTTTTGGAAATTGAACCAGGGAAATACTTAGCAGAATCTAATGCTATATTGGTGTATCTGAGTGAATGCACAGAATTCTTGCCATACGATCGCTTTTTACGAGCGCAAGTTCTGCAATGGTTATTTTTTGAACAATACAGCCATGAACCTTTTATTGCTACATCTAGATTTTGGATTTCTATTTTAGGGAAGTCTGAGGAATATCACGAAGCAATAAAGCATAAACGTGAACCCGGTTATGCAGCACTTAAGCTGATGGAAAAGCATTTAACCGCGCACACTTTTTTTGTGAATGAGCGTTATACAATTGCGGACATTGCTTTATTTGCTTACACCCACGTTGCCGATGAAGGTGGGTTTGATTTAACACAATTTCCTGCCATCCAAGCTTGGATAGAACGGGTCAAAGCTCAGCCAGGGTATATTAGCATCACACAAGAATCAACATTGTGCTTGACGAGTCTTTGATACTAGTATTGGGGAGTATATTCTTGAGAGTATGATTCTCATTCCTAAAAAATTCCAGTACTTTAAAAAGTATTACTGGTGAGTAGACTAGTAACCAGAAAAACATCAAACTTAAGCATTTGTATCAATCTCAATTAGTTTTTGTCGAGAGAATAAACCGGACTTAATTCTGATACAGGATTTGGATACATCAAATTTTTCAGCTAGTAGTTGAATTAACTCTTCATTAGCTTTGCCGTTTACAGGAGGCGATTTCAAATACACAGTCAAGCTACCATCAGGTTGTTCTGCAATCTTTTGCTGTTTTGAATTAGGTTTCACCTTGACTTTTTTTTGCATGACCTATTTTGTGCAATTGTTGCAACCACAACCAACCTAATACACAACCTAATGCGTAGTGAGGAAAATCCCACCAAGCAAAGGTGGTACCAAGTAACCATTTACCTATTAAAGTAGTGCGAATTTCTTTTAATAGTGGCGGATGCCAAAGTTGCAAAAACTCCAATATACAGGTAACGATAAAAACTCCTACTGGGATTTGGATGATCGCTGCTTGAGTTCTATTAAACCAGAATGCAAACAAGCACCAAAATATTTCATAAATTACAGCAGCGACGTAATTGTTAAACCATTGATGAGCAGGCCCAGTGTAATACTTAAATAAAAAGCCCATCGGCACTGTGATGAACACAGAGATGAGTATCAATATTGTTTGCTGACGATTGCGAGGCATTTAATCAAAGCTAAAGACTATGGAGATTTTAGCCTTTGGGAATGGGGAATTGGGAATCGAAACGCAAAGATACAGGGACGCGCAGACGCAAAGAAAATATCCCCCTCATCTCCCTCATCCCCCTCATCTCCCCAGTCCCCAACTTACGGATATCTTCTACTACCAGCGCCAACTACACCAATTTTGTGACGGTAGGAGAGTTCAGCACCAAACCAGCCGGAAACGCTAGTTAATGTACCGACAATGAGTGAGATTAGTAGCCCCCAAGGTAATATTCTTGATTCAGCGTTGCCCACACGCAAAAGAAAGTTAACGAGTGTCAAAGTTAGAATAGAAACGTTAAGAATTAAGTGCGCCCAGCCGGCGGTACGCTTGCGGACTCGTTCAATTTTTAAGAAGTCACTGATACCAATTAGGGAAGCGAGGATACCTCCTGCTAATCCCAGCCCGATTAGCCACAGGGAGGCCCTAGCCCAGAAGAAATCATTAGTTAACCAGTAACCAACATCGCTTCCCAAGGCGGCGGCTAAAAAGGCTATGGGGAAGATGACACTCAAAGGATGTAAGGGATGTCCCGCGATTGCAACTGTGCTTGGTACACCGGTATCAACATACTCTCTATCATCACTCTCAATAATTGGTGGGATATTTGGGAAAGGTGTTGAGGTTGTTTGTGAGGTTTCTGTAGTTTCCATAATTAGTGTTCTCTGTATTAAGCGGAAGAAATTTGTTGAAAATAAACTTCGGGTTGCAATGTTAATTTGAATTTTGAATTTTGAATTTTCTAATCAGCGCCTGTTCTCAAATTCCAAAGTTTTTTGGCATTATTACTTAATTTCCTAACTTTTACTATCTTTGAGATAATCTAAATAATTAATCATAAAATTTTATCTATCTGACGAGGGAGTCGCAGACTTGATATTTGTCTATCTAAAAGAGTAGATAAAAAATTAAAAATAAATATTCTATTTTTCTATCCTGAGTCACGAAGGCAATCGCTCAAAAGTATGAGGGAATATCACTAGTTATTGTGCCAATCTAAAAGAGGCAATAATTCCGAATACTTTTTCGAGGAGAACTAAAGATGGTATCTACTTTAGATGATACAAAACGTAACGCTATTGCCGTTAAATTGGCAGACATGAAAGCAATACAACAGTTGCTAATTAAAAATGAGCAGTTGTTTGCGAGAGAATCTAACGATTCAGAAATCTCTAAACGCTTTCAGGATATGCTCAATGACGATCAGAAAAACCTCGGTGTTTTAGAAACTGTAATCGTTCAGTATGGCATTCAAGGACAGCCTAAAAACACTCTTCAACAAATGGTTCAAAAGGTTCAGGAATTAATGCAAGGTTCTGAACTAAGTCTGTATGAAAAAGTATTTCAGCACGAATTGTTAAAGCATCAACAAGTGATGACTGGCTTGACAATTCACAAGGCAGCACAAAAAGTAGGTGCTGATGTGATGGCTGCTATTGGGCCTTTAAATACCATTAATTTTGAGAACCGTGCCCATCAAGAGCAACTCAAGGGTGTTTTAGAAATCTTGGGTGTTCGTGAACTAACCGGACAAGATGCAGACCAAGGAATTTGGGCACGAGTTCAGGATGCTATGGCAGCATTTAGTGGTGTAGTGGGTAGTGCCGTTACCCAAGGTGCTGACAAAAAGGATATGAATATTCAAGATGTCATCCGTTTGGATCACAATAAAGTGAATATTCTCTTCACCGAATTGCTGCAAAGCAACGACCAACAAAAGATTCAAGAATACTTCGGTCAAATCTATAAAGATTTGAGTGTTCATGCTGAAGCTGAAGAAGAAGTTGTTTACCCGAGAGTACGTTCTTTCTACGGTGAAAATGACACCCAAGAACTGTATGACGAACAAGCTGAAATGAAGCAGATGTTAGAGGAAATTAAGGCTATTAGTCCTTCTTCTTCTCAATTCAAAGATAAAGTCAGACAGTTAATGGATGCAGTTGGCGACCATATTCGTCAAGAAGAAAGCACCATGTTTGCTGCTATTCGTAATAATTTGAATACTCAGCAAACTGAGCAGTTGGCTACAGAATTCAAAGCTGCTAAGAGCAAGATTCAAGAAAGAATGGGCAAGCAAACTGAAGGTTCTTTGAGATAGGTTAATTAAAAGGGACTGGTGATTAGGTACTGGGTATTGGGTATTGGGTTAAAAACGGAAAGATTATAGTTACTGAGCGTAGCCATTCGCAAGGAACTATGAAAATATTTCTTTCCCACTCCGTACTCCCTATTCCCTACTTTCAAGAAAGGTCTAATGATTGAGGGGAGGATATGCGATCCTCTCCTCAATCAGTATTTTATTTAATTGCGAATTATGCCTCATTTAGCTGAATATATGATTCATCTACTTAGGTAACAATTATTGCATCATCTGTCTGTAGGTATCATCATTGAATAGGTTCAGGAAAAGCTGGAAACCTATTTTCAAGGCTCACAACTTTAAACCCCAAAACAAATTCGGCGTTGCATAATTGCGGGATGATTTATCGGGCTACGCCCCGCTACGCTAACACGCAGAGGCAAGGCAGCGCGTTGCTGGGGTTCCCCCCGTTGTAGCGACTGCCGCGCAGAGGCGCAGAGAGAATAAAGAGTTTGAGATTTCAATCCATCATATTTCATCCTATGATTCAGCAACGCCACAAATCCAGAATACAATTCAGCATATTTATGGTCTAGTTAGGTAGTCTTAGAGTGGGAACGGGTTATTGGTGACAGCGAATAAAGTGCAATAACTGGATGTGGGGACTGCCTTGTGCTTTATTAAATTGATCATCAAGCGCGCTAATACTGGTGAAAGTATACGTTCTTTGATAGACTTATATTGAATTGGCAAGCATACCAAGTAGTATTGAGCTGCATCTAGTTAATTCAAATTAAGAGCCTACGTATTACACTTAGCCGCGATCGCATCTATCTAATAAATTTTTTTGGCTAATCTTCCCTCAATTTGGCATGAAATGCAGTTGTGTCTCTAAAATAGTATTGCGTCTTAACTATAATCTATAGCTTCGATTGCAATTTATGAATTTGGGTGGATGAAGACGGCATCTTTTGAGTATCATATATTGGATGTCAGCTTATCCAAGCTCACATAACGCCTCACATTTACCGTTATTAGGGTCTGTGCTGTCATAGCAGTGTTTAAAAAACTCGCTTGCCAGAGTTTAGCTATTGCTAACAAAGTTTATAACAGCCAAACTTTCTGACTTCGGTTGCCAGTGACAACATTTTAAATATCGCCTTACCAGTCCTGATTTTTTGTGCAATTGGATCTGTGGTAAGTAGCGCTCAACAGTATGTAGTAATTACTGAGTTATCAGCATAATTACCATACTGCCATATTTCTGTAAAAAAATATTCAGTACTTTATAAAGGAAAACGTCAATAATGTTACTTAACTTTTGTACAAATCAGCAAATCTGGCACAAACTATCTCGTAAAAGCTTTAGTTTCTTGTTATACATATAATCATAGCCTATCTCCTTGCTACATAAATATTGCTCCTCCACAGCAACCCCCCTCTAGAGAGTCTACACATGCTTAAACCCCTTTTGCTGTCAGGCTGGTTCCGCGCGCGACCACTTTTTACTTACGCTGTCGTTATGATACTAATTGCACCCTTATTTGGGGCATCGAGTTATTCAAGTACAGCAAAAACTAAAGTAGCAAAAACAACTTCTACAGCGGAAGAATCTAATTCTGTTTCCCAAGAAGTTGTTGCGGTTGGGGAACCGAAAACAACCGAAATGACTAAAGCAGAGCAAGTCAACTCCTTAACAGCACAACTTGACTCTAATCTGAAGAAAATGCCTGTTGTTGAAGAACCACAGGTGTTACAAGCAGATAAAATTAAGTCTTTAGTAGAAAATAATTCTCTATCAAATAGTAATGTGTCTGTTAGCGACCAATTGAATGGTGTTGAATTGGCACCAGTAGTAGATGTACCTATTAGTCAATTTAAATTAGTACAAAAATTAAAAGCTGCCAGAGTCCAGTCTTTGAAAAGAGGAGAAAATATCCAGGTAAGAAAAGCTGTGGTGGCGAAATTATTAGCGACTGCTCAAGTTGCACCAAATGTAAGAATATCACAACCAAGCACGACCACAGAAATACCTGTTGAACAGCTTGACGAAGAAGCCCAAGCAGAACAAACAGATCCGATAGGAAGTCCTCATCCGATTCCTTGGAAGTGGATTACAGCTACTCAAGAGGCTATTGGTTCTCAAGGTGGTTCTGGAGTGCGCTACTACCGCAGCATTCCTGTGGTTTCTCCAGATGGCAAATATGCTGTTTATAGTCGAGTGCAGCTAGAAGTAAAACCAGAAATGTATAATAGCCGCGTCACCAGCGTTCTGTTTGTTCAAGATTTACAAACCAAGAAGTTGTGGGTGATGGCTTCAACTGCTGGTGATAAAGATCCGCTTTTAGAGACAAAGGTGGTGTCGTCGGAACCAACTGATGCCAAGGGTACAATTGGGGTGTTAGTTCCTGTAAGTTGGTCAGAAAAAGGCGATCGCTTTTTAGCACGCAAGTTTGAAGGTATATTTAACACTGGGGATGCTACAGATCATGCTGTCATCTGGGATCGGCAACAAAATCGCGCTAACACTGTCGCTCCTGCTCAGGTAGAAAATGACCATGAGAAGATTGCAGTATTGTTAGGTTGGAGTAAAAGTCAACCAGATCATGTACTTTTCCGTGCTGGAGAAATGGGTGAGGAAAACTGGCCTCTCGTAAAAGTTTCTAACAACGGTGAGACTGTAAATACAACTACAGATGCTGATCAGCCGATTACTTTTGGTAGAGAACTTACAGAAGTTTGGTCAGGGCCACAAGTTGCCTATCGATAGCATACAAGAAATAGGATATGGCTGAGTCATGGAATGATTGAGAGGGATGATTGTTGATGTAAATTCCCAAATCATCCCGCAATTATGCAACGCCAAAAATAGCATGTATTCCCGTTGTTACTAACGCTGACAACGGGAAATTTTTTTCTTAACTACTCTGTAATTTGGAATCTGGCTCGCTTTCTTGAGAAGCTTGACTCAAAATTAGTGCTGTTAAAACAAGAATAGCGCCAGCTAGACCACGTATTCCCAATTGTTCGCCAAGCAGCCAATATGAGAATATAGCTGCGAATAATGGCTCTATGGTGTAAATTAAAGCAGCGTCGCAGGCTGAAACCCATCGTTGTGCTTGGATCTGAAGCCAAGTTACAGCAGCAGTCGCAATCAGCGTTAGGTATACAATTCCTCTCCAGTGCTGTTCTATTGCCTCAAACTGGTTCAATATTTGCGAGTGACTCCAGAATGCGCCTAGCCCCCCAGTAAACAGTAATTGAATACCAGTGAGTGGTAAGGTGGGATGACGTAAAGCGACTCGCTCTATATACAATGTATAGACTGCATAAATAACTGCATCACAAAACATCAACACATCGCCAATTCCTAACTCCCCCTCTTCCCAAAACATCGCACCAATGCCAATTACAGCAATTACAGCTGCTAGGAGAGTTCTCAGCATTACACGCTGACCAATCAGCCATCCCAGCAGAGGTACAATGAGGGCGCTGAGGCTGACAATGAATACTGCTCGGTTTGCTGGTATTGTTCCAAGTGCGATCGTTTCGATCGCTAAGTAGAAAAATAACAAAAGTCCCAGTATTACACCATCACGGAGCAAAAGTAAATTTAGATTACGTAAGTGGATTGCAAAAAAAACTGACGCTATCATAAAGCGTGTGCCGATTAACACGCTTGGTGAAACGCTACTAACAATGTCTTTAGTCAATGGGAAAGTTGTCGCACTAATTAAATTAACAAGGATAAGCAGTGTTATTCCTTTTAAGTGCAAGGTATTTGCAGTCTGCATCAGATTATTGATTGAATAATGTTTTTTTACAAAAAAGGTATTAAAGTTTAAAGGCGAGTAGAATTGTGCAGCAATTGCGGTGAAGCAGTGCTTGGTTAAGCTTTAACTAAGTAGAGCAGTTGCTGTTGGCAACGCAGGAAAACTACACTTTAGGGCTTTAAAGTCTCACGCCAATCTTCTTAAATTGGGAGATCCATGGAGGATTTTCCAAGTAGAGTCAGCAGTATGCTCTTGGTGATTTTCCCTGTTGTAGTAGTTGTCGTCAAGTAATATGACAAAAAATCTTAAATTGCTAGGGCCAAAAACCCCGAAGTAAACCATTGTAGAGACGAGTCATGACGCGTCTCTACCAAAGGATTTATCACTACTTATATAACCATCAAAAATAAAGTAAATACTAGAATTAAACCTCTTGAGATGATCAATGCTTTCCTATTCAGAGGTTTCATCTTTGACTCGGCGGATGGGTAAATTAGCAATTAGGGCTGTTGTACGTTGGTTGCTTTCTAGCGAGAACTCCAAACCGTCTGTCTCAATTTCTACATAGCGACAGACTACATCTAGGATTTCTTGGCGCATTTTTTCTAACGTTTGCGGGGTGATGTCGGCACGATCATGAGCAATCACCAATTGTAGGCGACGCTTTACCTGAGTGCGACTGGTGTCAGGACTGCGAAAAAGTCGTTCTAGAAGTTCAATCATTGCAAATTAAGTCTGGGGCGGAGACTGGAAAATGAGTTAAACAATCTTTGTCCACAATAACCTTCGCAGACGGGCGAAGATGCTGTCATGGGATGAGTCGAGATCTAGAAACTCGACAGATTCTCCTTCCAATCTACGAGCAATGTTCTCAAAGGCTATGGCAGCTAAAGAGGGAGTATCCCCTAACACCAGAGGTTCGCCGCGATTGGTAGAGACGATTACGCGTTCATCGTCAGGGATCACCCCAATTAGGGGGATGGCGAGAAGTTCCTGAACATCTTGCACTGACATCATATCATTAGCACGTACCATTGTAGCTCTGATACGGTTAATTATTAAGTGAACACGCTTAACGCCTTGTGCTTCTAGCAACCCAACTACGCGGTCAGCATCCCGAACGGAAGAAATTTCTGGTGTGGTGACGATTAGGGCTTCTTTTGCCGGGGCGATCGCATTTTTAAATCCATTTTCAATTCCGGCGGGGCTGTCGATAATCACATACTGGTACTTTTGTGCCAGTGCATTCACCAATAATTTCATCTGTTCGGGGGTGACAGCATCTTTAGAACGGTTTTGTGCTGCTGGGAGGAGTACAAGATTGGTTTGCCGTTTATCTTTTACTAAAGCTTGTTCTAAGCGGCACTCTCTAGCTAGGACTTCTACCGCTGTATAAACGATGCGGTTTTCTAGTCCTAGCAGTAAGTCCAAATTTCTTAGACCAAAATCCGCATCAACTAGAGCAACTTGACGCCCCATTTTGGCTATAGCCATGCCCAAATTTGCCGAAACTGTGGTTTTACCCACTCCACCTTTGCCGGAGGTAATCACGATAATGCGAGTCATGATAGAAGTGCGCGCGATTAAGGTTCAAGAAATTTTACTAAGAATTTACGGCTCTTGATTGATTCTAGTTAATTGATTTCTGGAAAAATCAGTAGCCTTGGCGATGCGAATTCCTTTGGGTGTGATATGTGCCACTTCTGGAGAAAATCGCGTTGGCGATTTCTCTGGTGCCCTAGCTACAGCATCTGCGATCCGCAATTGGGTTGGTTCCATTTGCAGGGCCATAATCAGACACTCACGATTGCCGCCGGCACCGGCATGAGCGATTCCACGTAGACGACCCCAAATTAGAATATCTCCATCTGCAACTACAATACCACCTGGATTTAAATCTCCCAAGAGAATTACTGTTCCAGGATGACGAATTTCTACTCCAGAACGTACAGTCATTTCGAGATACAGTGCATCTGCTAAAGGTATGGGAATCTCTCTGGAGATAGAGTTGATTTTTGGTTGTAGTTGTTCTACAGAGTAACCAGATGTCACAGCGGCAATTGCGGTTTGCCGTCGGCTTGTGGCTACAGATGTCAGATGGAATTGAACTTTGTTTAAGGTTTCTGCCAGTTCTTGCAGTTGTCTGCTATCTAGTAAGCGGTCTTGTGCTAACAGATGCACTGCTGTGTTAGCTTTACGTAAGCGATCGCTAGCGTTGAGACGCTGCTTAATTTGTTGCCAAATCTCAGTCCAACCAACTTCCGAAGCCGGAACTTGAGATTCTGTTGGCAAAATTAATAACAGTCGCCCCTCTTCAGTTTTAAATTGGACTTGAATATTTTGATTGCTTTTTTGCTGTGCTAATTGTGACTCATTAGCATTAGCATTAGTCAGGATATAATCTGCATCTGAGTTAGCAGAAATTAAACCTTCATTAGCAGGAGTAGAATCAGATTCTTCTTCAACCAAGGTAGCATTTGATTTTAAATAGCGAAGAACAGATCTTAGCTCAGCTTCTGGGAAGATGGAATCTGATTCTCCATCAGAAACATGAGAATTTACCTGATCCTCAGCGGTAGTGGAATTTGATTCTGCATTAGGTAGTGCAGAATTTGACTTTAAATCAGGCATAGCAGAATCATAAGTCATGCAACACTAGCCAAAAGACAGTAGTCAGTGCTGAGTTAACCTACAATAGATTGTCCCCAAGGCATCAGCATCGCCGACATTACCCGGAAACAGCACTACAGGTAAGTTAGGAAACTGGGGATGATCTGGTGGTGTCAGCACCATTGAACACCCAGCTAAAATTTGACCGAGTAAACGCGCAGAAGTTAAGGCGAGTCCAGTACTTAAGACATCGTTTGAGGTGATGCCACCTTTTGTGATTAAAAATCCTATGCCAGATGGTAAACCGCGCACAATATCCATTAATAAACTTGAAACCTTTGTCCCAAACTCCAAACGTGTCTTTACATCCTGGAAAGTTAGTTCTTGGCGACTGGTAAAAATTACTGGTGTTTTACCAGCCTCGTGTACAACTTGGATACTTTCCTGGATATTGGTTAGCAGTGTAGCAGATTGATTCACATCATCACCAAGTAACTGCTCAACATTCACCTCAATACCGACTGTGCCCTCAACTTGCAACAGTGCTGCTAACTGCTGAGTCGTCTTTTTGACGTGCGAACCAACAATGACGGCACCTGGTTTACCTTGCTTGACATACTGTGCCATATTCTCGGCTGCGATCGGTTGGGGGGGTAAAGCTACCAAGGCGGTTAAAATACTGGCAGCGCTACGAAATAGAAAGCGTTTTCCTTGACTTGCTGCGGCTAATACGTCTACTGCAAAGCGGTTGAGATCTGCTTGAGTTTCACCATCGACAACAGCGCACTGATTACTAGAGAGTTTGAGTAGGCGTTCTAGACTACCGGCTTGAATATCAGCCAAGAGAAATCTTGTTACTGCCTGTGCTGGAATTTTACCTTGGGTTTTTTCTTCTACATATTTGGGTAAGTAACTGTGATGGTAGCCAAAGACCGAATCGCGAGCAAATTCAGTTTCATGGACTGGAGTGGGTGTACCATCAATAATCAAATAATGCACACTATCGCGGGTGATGCGTCCGCCCTCAAAAAATGCTGGGACGAGAAAATGAGCATCAAAGGGGCCGAGTTCAGTAGCGATCGCATCGGTTTCAATGGGATAATGTCCCCGTAATGTCGAATCAGAACGGCTGACAACCAGAAAATCTGTAATTTCTGTCGTATTCAAGGCTATTTTGAGGTTTTGACAGACTTCTCTAGTTACAGATGCGGCTGACTCTGGGGGTAGGGATCTGGTATTAGTCAGCACAAAGAAAATTGGTGAATCATCCCGTAACCCAGTGCATAAAGTATCCACATCCCATTGCATCAGCAGCAAGCAGCTGTGGACTGTTTGAGAACCTGTAGGGTCATCATCCAGGACGATTATCTTCGGTTTGTTGGTCATTTAAGTCACCGGGGGACTGTAGATACAGTAGGGAAAAGGGAATAGGGAACAGGGTTGAAAGTCTTTTTTATATAACTTTGTTCTGAAAATTTGTACCTCATTTACCTGCGATTTGCGGTATTTTTTGTTAAGACTGTCATTGGTCATTGGTTATTTGTCCTTTGTCTTTTGTAAATACAAATGACTAATGACAAAGAACAACCCTAACGAGTCAATATACAGTTAAAATGCGCCATACTTATTCTTTCTGCAATTTTCTGATTTCTGCTTGCACCTCAAGAGCAATCTGTAAAGATTGATTGAGCAGTTGACCGTATTCGCCTGCCTGACTACTAACTTCTAGAGCTTGCAGATTAGCTAAATTATTTATAAATAAATTTTGATTGTTGGCAAGCAGTTTTTTATTATCTCGTAAAACCCGCTCCGTTTTCAGAGCTTGCACTAAATCTTCTCTAATTAGTTGTAAGGCGGTAATTACTTGCTCACGATCATTAATGCTACTTTGAGAGTTTCCTGATGTTGCTAGTTGGTCATTAATATCGATCGCTTGCACGACGGCATGATATTTATCGACTTCATCTAAAAGTATAGTCAGCGCGTGGGGACAGGTAAAGCGCCGCCAAAGCCATCGCCCAACAAGCACAGCCACTGGGACTAAAATTAACAATAAAAGCCCCAATTTGATTGAAGAACCAATAGTTGGCAAAATCAGAAATGCATAAATAAAACCAACAATGATCGGAGTTAAGGCTAGCGCTACCAAGGCTTCATTCATCAAAAATCCTAATCGCTGTTCGCGATCTTTGATCATAGAAGGTCGGAAAACGTCTTCTGAATCGAAGCCAGTCAAACGTTTCAATTCTCCCTTGCTAATTTCCAAGCCTATTAAGTCCGGCTGCACAGCTCTGGATACTCCTATGGAAGCGCGATCGCGTGTTTATGCTATTGTAGTTGGGTTTTGCTGGTGAGTAACAACACTCTCGTCAATATCAATTGGCTGTAAGCTGTTTTAGGGCACTTGTAAAAATCTACATATGGCAACAATTAACGACAACTACCTCAAGCTAAAAGCAGGTTATCTGTTTCCGGAAATTGCTCGCCGGGTTAATGCCTTTGCTGAGGCTAATCCTGATGCTAAAATTATTAAGCTGGGCATCGGTGATGTTACTGAACCACTCCCAGAAGCTTGTCGCACAGCCATGATTGCAGCTGTCGAGGAGATGGGCGATCGCACCACTTTTAAAGGCTATGGCCCAGAACAAGGCTATGCTTGGTTACGCGAAAAAATTGCTACCCAAGATTTCCAAGCACGGGGAGCGAATGTGGATGCTGCGGAAATCTTCATCTCCGACGGTTCTAAATGTGACACAGGCAATATTCTAGAAATATTTGGTCACAACAATGTCATTGCTGTGACAGACCCCGTATATCCCGTATACGTAGACACTAATGTTATGGCGGGAAATACTGGAAGTGCTAACGAGCAAGGCGAGTTTGAAGGCTTAGTCTATCTACCAATTACCGCTGAAAACAACTTTACTGCCGAGATTCCCTCAAAGAAAGTCGATTTAATTTATCTCTGTTTCCCGAATAACCCCACCGGTGCAACTGCAACTAAAGAGCATTTAAAAGCCTGGGTAGAATATGCTAGAGCTAATCGCTCAATCATATTCTTTGATGCCGCTTACGAAGCTTACATCACCGATGCGGAGATTCCCCACTCAATTTATGAGATTGAAGGTGCGAGAGAGTGTGCGATCGAGTTTCGTTCTTTTTCTAAAAATGCAGGCTTTACAGGTACTCGCTGTGCGCTAACTGTCGTACCCAAAACACTCACAGCAAAAGCCGCCGATGGTTCCGATATGGAATTGTGGAAGTTGTGGAATCGTCGCCAATCAACTAAGTTCAATGGTGTATCTTACATCGTCCAACGGGGGGCCGAGGCAGTTTATTCGGCGGCAGGACAAGCACAAATCAAGACACTAGTCAATTTTTATTTAGAAAATGCCAAAATTATTCGGGAGAAACTCACAGCCGCTGGGTTGGCAGTGTCCGGTGGTGTGAATGCGCCTTATGTTTGGGTAAAAACACCGAATAGTTTATCGAGTTGGGAATTTTTTGATAAGCTGTTACAAACTGTAAATGTGGTAGGGACACCGGGGTCTGGATTTGGTGCTGCGGGTGAAGGTTACTTCCGCATTAGTGCGTTTAATAGTCGGGAGAATGTGGAAGAGGCGATGAAGCGAATTGCCGAGAAGTTTCAAGTGTAAAGCGATCGCTTGGAGTCACTTTTGTTAAACTCGTTCTATTGGTTTCGGTGGGCAGCATTACCCACCAACCTTTTAAATTTAAATGCAGAGGTTCGCAGAGGATGATGACAATCAAAGAACAAATTCTTCAAGAACTAGAGCAAGTACCAGAACCGACTTTACAAGAGATACTGGAGTTTGTGCGCTCTTTAAAAATTAAACAGCAACATGAGTTGCAGCAAAGTGATACGTGGAAAGCTTATCTAGCTTCTAAGCAAAAGAGAGAGGAGGTCTACCGTCGCCTTGCAAATTCCTAAATTTCTGATCATGGATGAGGTATTAGCTATTCACGCTGACCAAATTTCCAGCTTTGGCGGTAGTCATGGTGTCCGAGATGAAGGTTTGCTAGAATCTGCTCTTGCTCAACCCCAAGCTACATTTGCTGGAGAGCTTTTGCACGCTACAATGCATGAGCAAGCAGCAGCCTATCTTTACCACCTAGCCATGAATCATCCTTTTATTGACGGGAATAAAAGAACAGCATTCGCAGTGATGGATACCTTTATCAGGCTAAATGGCTATTCTCTGAATCTCACAGATGAGCAAGCTTATGACTTGGTAATGCAAATTGCTCAAGGTCAGATGAATAAATTAGAACTGGCAGATTATTTAGAGCAAGCGATCGCACCCATATAATAAAAAATACTTTTTTTGACTTTTGCAAATCATGATCAATCGCGGCTTTCTTCCATGATTATTTAGGGCGATCGCCTGTACCAAGAAACATTTGATACGCTGGGTTTTGATGCTCATCCCAATAGCGATAACCAAGCGTATCTAAAAAAGCTTGCCATTCTTGCATTTCATAAGGTGGAACTTGGATACCAACTACAATTCGACCGTAATCTGACCCATTGTTACGGTAATGAAACATACTAATATTCCAGTCTGGACTCATGGAACCAACGAATTTCATCAACGCGCCTGGACGTTCAGGAAACTCGAAACGGTAGAGTAATTCATTGTTGGCTAAATGAGAACGTCCACCAACCATGTGTCGCAAATGCAATTTTGTCAGTTCGTCATCTGTTAAATCAAGGGTTTTAAAACCACACGATTCAAAAATTGTCGCTATCTTTGTCGCATCGGCACGGTTTTGAATTTGCACGCCGATAAAAATATGTGCATCTTTGTCATCTGCGATCCGATAGTTAAACTCAGTCAAATTACGTCTGCCAATACATTCACAAAATTTACGCAGACTTCCGCGTTCTTCAGGAATTGTGACTGCAAAGATTGCTTCGCGGCGTTCACCAAACTCGGCTCTTTCTGCAACAAACCGCAGGCGATCAAAGTTCATGTTCGCACCGCAGGCAACAGCAATTAAAGTTTGTTCTTGGATTTGTTCTCGTTCTGAGTAGATTTTAGCAGCTGCGATCGCCAGTGCCCCCGCTGGTTCTAAAATTGAGCGTGTATCCTCGAACACATCTTTAATCGCTGCACAGGTATCATCTGTATCAACCAAAATAATATCGTCTACATACTGCTGGCATAAGCGGAAGGTTTCTTCGCCAACTTCCCGCACTGCCACCCCATCAGCAAACAAACCCACCTGAGACAAGCGTACCCGATGCCCAGCTTGCAGCGATTGACGCATAGCATCAGCATCTACTGGTTCAACCCCAATAATCTTAATTTCAGGACGCAACCGTTTGACATACGCGGCAATTCCCGAAATCAACCCACCCCCACCAATAGCTACAAAAATTGCATGGATAGGTTGCTGATATTGCCGCAGAATTTCCATACCAATAGTTCCTTGTCCGGCAATTACATATGGATCATCAAAGGGATGAATAAAAGTTAAACCTTTTTGCGCTTCTATTTGACGAGCATAGGCGTAGGCATCATCATAGGTATCTCCATGCAAAACTACCTCTCCCCCACGCGCTTTCACTGCGTCTACCTTTACCTGGGGTGTAGTAACAGGCATCACAATTACAGCTCGTGTTCCTAGACGACTCGCACCAAGGGCAACCCCTTGAGCATGGTTCCCAGCAGATGCAGCAATTACGCCCTGTGCTAACATATCTGGTGGCAAATTCACCATCTTATTATAAGCACCGCGCAGCTTGAAGGAAAATACTGATTGCATATCCTCTCGCTTGAGCAGCAGCTGATTATTTAGTCGCTTAGATAAATTTGGAGCATATTCTAAGGGTGTTTCCTGGGCAACATCATACACACGAGCCGTCAGGATTTGTACTAGATAGTCGCAAAGCATGGGCGTCAATGGAGTAGCAGATGGCTGATGGATGATAATTTTACGCCACTTGCGTGCCCATTTTGTACATAATAATCTGCGATCGCTCTCTTCACACAGTCTTTTTCGGGAATACTATCTAAAACCACCAATATCCCCAGTTGTCAACTAACTTGAGGAATATTTAACAATGTCTATTGAGCAACTACAGCCTGCTAATCAACAACAAGCTAGTGTTTATTTACCTTACATTCAAGGCGCTAAGCGGAATATTTTACCTTTTGCGATCAGTCTCTATCAAAAAGGCGTTCTAGAGGGACAGCGCAAAATCGAAGCTAGCGAGCATATTCCTTTTATTGTAACTTGGAATGTTGCAAGCTTACCTTCAGATCTCACGCGTTGTCGAGTACAGTTTGATGGCAACGCTGACCTCAGCTACGAGCTGATGATGGCCAGCTTTGAATTTATTAATTTTTTAATCGAACTGATGGAAAATTATAAGCGCTATCGCGTCACTGATTTCTCGCAAATATTTTACCGCAAACTGCTGCGAATAGATGAATAAGTCCCGGGGATGAGGGGGATGAGGGGGAAATTTTCTTTGCGTCCCCAATCCCCAATCCCCATTACCCACTCCCCACTCCCTAATCCCTACTCCCCACTCCCCACTCTTAATACAGCAGGCTTTTGCCAGAACCATCTAAAATTAGGAAACACCTAGCTTGGTTCTTCTGAGTTTTGAAATTAGGAGTGCATGTGTGCCAAAATCCCATAAGTATTTGCTGATTGGCTCAACCGAGACTTACAGTGGTAAATCGGCAACTGTTCTGGGTTTGTCTCATCAGCTACAACAAAAAGGACTGGATATTGCCTACGGTAAACCGCTGGGTACTTGTTTAACTACATGTGGTGAAACTGTAGTTGAAGAGGATGTCCAATTCGTCGCCCTAAGCCTCAATCTGCCAGAAAACCGCATTGCACCAACTTTGCTGACGTTAGATGAAGTCAATGTGCAAAAACGTCTGCGTAATCAAGACAACACTGATTATCATCAATCTTTGATACAGCAGTATCTGCAAGTATCCAGGGGAGATTTGGTATTACTAGAGGGGCCTGGTGATTTATCAGAAGGCAATTTATTTAATTTGTCTTTGCTACAAGTAGCTGAAGTCTTAGAAGCTGCTGTGCTACTAGTAGCCCGCTATAATTCGTTGCTTTCGGTTGAGGCGCTATTAGCTGCTAAACAACGTGTAGGCGATCGCTTGATTGGTGTTGTGATCAATGACATCCCTACTGAACAACTAACAGCAGTTGAGACTCTGTTACGTCCATTTCTAGAACAGCAGGATATTCCAGTACTAGCAGCACTACCAAAAAATGATTTACTCCGTAGTGTCAGTGTCGGGGAATTAGCCAATCAATTAAATGCCGAAGTCCTTTGTCGGAGCGATCGCTTAGATTTAATGGTCGAAAGTCTAGCGATTGGGGCGATGAATGTTAACTCCGCTGTCAAATATTTCCGCAAACGCCGAAATATGGCTGTGGTGACAGGAGGCGATCGCGTGGAAATTCAGCAAGCGGCTTTGGAAACCTCTACCCAATGTCTCATCCTGACTGGACAACTCCCACCTCCGGCTTTTATTCTCCATCGCGCTGAAGAGCTAGAAATTCCCATTTTATCGGTTGATCTCGATACCCTAACAACTGTAGAAATTGTTGACCGCACTTTTGGGCAAGTTCGCCTCCATGAACCGATTAAGGTTGAGTGTATTCGCCAATTGATGGCTGAGCATTTTGATATTGATCGATTGTTGTCTAAATTAGGGTTAACGCCAGCAACAACGTTGTCGTAATACTCACCACCGACGGGGATCGTCCTTTGTCATTGGTCATTAGTCATTTGTATCTATAAAGGACAAAGCGCAAAGTCTGAGCGCCGACTTCCGGCGCTCAGACTTTGTAAGAATTGATCTGTAAAATTAGTCATCAGCGAACAGAATTTTCTCTGCCAAACAAATTTGCGGTGCATTCACTTAATGAAAGTTCACCGCTATCAAGAGTGCCAGTTCGGTTGATTTTAGTCCACTACTTTTCTATTTTATTGACACTGCGGTATTCCCAAGGATTGACAAATTTCCTGTCACCCCAAACCCCCATTCTTTGTTGCCTCGCTTCCGCTTCAGCTTGTTGCACAACATCTCTACTGGGGCACTTATTTAAATAAGGACGATACACCTTTGCTAAGCCTTCTTGAACTAGAACTTGTTGGATGAAAGTGCCGTCCCTGAGACGAATTTCAGCGATTTTGCGTCCATAACGATCGCTATCGGTAACATTCAAAGTGACGCGATCGCCTCCTTGCCTGACCAGTTCCTCTACCCGTTCTTGCGCCTTTACGCCCCAATTAAATTGATTGCGATCGCTAGTACGTCTGCTTTGTCTTTCTTTGTTGGAATGAGCTATCTCCGGTGCATCGATACAAGCAAAGCGGACAGTGAGATTTTTGTTATTAGCATCTTTGACTACTAAAGTATCACCATCACTGACTCGCTCAACAGTATTTCCAGAAGCACTAGAGAGGCGATCGCAGCCCGCCAAAGCTAAACAGAAGATAATTGCATAAAGCCAAAAATGTGTTTGTTTAGTTAATTTCTCCATCCCGACTCACCAAAATACCTCTGAGGGATGATACTAACAAAATAACCATCATCAGAATGTGCAACAAGAGCAGTGCCAAAATTGTGTATTCAAGCTTAATTTTATGGCATAAATTTAGTGAAAGCGAGCGATATCTACATAGCAGCATTGATCACTGGGGATTTTATTTATGACTAACACCACCTATCAGCTAGATGATTTTGTACTAACATTGCCTATCTCTCAAACAGCTCGCGTCACTGCTGAGCAGTTTGCCAAAGAACAACCGACTCCCGAAAAAGCAGAGCAAGTCCGGCTAAATACGCTGGCTGTATGGGTGGTGAATGACTATTTGCAGATGATGGATATCCCTACTAACCTCGCAGCAAGTGACAGCTGGAACCCTATAATGCGCCTCTGTGCTAATGTAGCTGACTTAGAAGTCTCTTCACTTGGTCGTTTGGAATGTCGCCCTGTGCATTTGCACCAACAAACTTGTTCCATCCCCCCAGAAACTTGGGAAGAACGAGCAGGTTATGTAGTAGTTCAATTTGACGAATCACTCCAAGAAGCAAGAATGCTAGGGTTCATCCCTAATGTGGCAGTCGAAAAACTGCCTCTAACTCAACTACAACCCCTAGAAGATTTAATCGACCACATAGCACAATTGCAAGAATCTCCATTGACTCCATTGGTGAATTTAAGTCAGTGGCTAGCTGGTGTTTTTGAAACAGGTTGGCAAAATATCGAATCTTTATGGAATATGCCAGAACTCAGACCAGCTTATGCCTTTCGTAGTACTGAAACTATAGAAAGAAATGCTACCAATCAATCAGAAGCAGTTACTAGGCGTGCAAAATTGATTGATTTGGGAATCCAAATTCTCAATCAATTCGTCATGTTAATTGTAGAAATCACCCCAGAAACGAACCAACAAAATAGTATTCGCCTTCAGTTACACGCTGTCGGTGAGCAAATATATTTACCAGCCGGAGTCCATCTCACTGTTTTAGATAGTTCAGGAGCAGTTTTTTTAGAAGCTCAATCTCGCAAATCAGACAATTACATTCAATTACAGTTTCGCGGTGAAACTCTAGAGCGCTTTAGCGTTAGAGTAGCATTGAATGACACCAGTATTACAGAACATTTCATGATTTAAGGCATGTAACGTCTGTAATTGGTTATTGGAGAATTAAAAATTCATTAATTTTGAATTTTGTTAGCGTAGCGGTAGCGAGTCCGCAAGCCTTATTTTGAATTTTGTTAGCGCAACGGTAGCGAGTCCGCAAGCCTTATTTTGAATTTTGAATTCCCCAAAGGGGCAGCGACGGTCATGGGTAAGTTAGTAGTTCTAAAGTTCGGAGAGGGGAGTTTTGAGCAAGGGTTTGCTGTCACCCTGCAAATTGGTGAAGAACATGAGCGTCCTTCAACAGAAATAATTGGCAAGCTACCTCCATCAGCCGAGATGCCACTGTATTACAGCCACTGGCAGTCTAGCTATCGACAGTTGGGCAACCGCTATCGTTTACATGCTGATCGAGTACAAGTCACGAATGTCTCGATGACCCAAGACTGCGAAAGTACTGCCCATATTTTACGGGCACGCTTTAACACCTGGCTGCGAGCAGAAGAGTTTCGTCCTTTGCGAGAGAAATGGTTAGAAAGATTATTGCCCACAGAAGAAGTGAGGGTAATTCTGCAAACGGAAAATAGCCAATTGCAGCTATTACCATGGCATTTATGGGATTTGTTAGAACGCTATCCTAAAGCTGAAATTGCCCTTTCCTCACCAACTTACGATCGCATTCACAAGCCATCTACCCACAATCAAGTAGTCAATATTTTGGCGATTGTGGGCAACAGTATGGGAATTGACACTCAAGCTGATCAAGCTTTATTACAACAGTGTCCCAATGCTGAAATTAGCTTATTAATTGAACCTCAACGCAAGGAGTTAACCGAGCATCTCTGGGGGAAAAACTGGGATATCCTCTTCTTTGCTGGACATAGTTGTACTCAGGGGAATGGCGAAACCGGTCGGATATACATCAATCAAACCGATAGCCTCACCATTGGTGAGTTAAAGTACGCCCTGAAAAAAGCGATCGAGAATGGTTTGCAACTGGCTATTTTCAACTCTTGTGATGGCTTAGGATTGGCACGAGAATTGGCTGATTTGCAAATACCCCAGATCATCGTCATGCGCGAACCAGTCCCAGATTACGTTGCTCAAGAATTCTTGAAGTATTTTCTCCAAGGCTTCGCAGGTGGCCAATCTTTGTATCAGGCAGTCAGACAAGGACGAGAACGCTTACAAGGACTTGAAGATAGATTTCCCTGTGCAACTTGGCTACCAGTAATTTGTCAAAATCCAGCCCAGATACCACCCACTTGGGACGAACTGAGATCTACACAAAACGAAGAACTACCAACAAAGGTACAAATAACCCGCAAAAGCAAAATTCAACACGCTTTGCTCTCTGGTGTCATAGCGACAACTGTAGTTTGTGGGATGCGGCTTCTGGGACTGTTGCAAGGTTTAGAACTCACAGCCTATGACCAAATGATGCGATCGCGTCCTGACGAAGGTGTAGACTCACGTTTGTTGATAGTGACAATTGATGATGCTGACATAGCTAATCAACGACAAAATAACGAGTCCCTCAGAGGGACTTCTATCTCTGACAAATCTCTAGGTCAATTGCTAGCAAAACTAGAAAAATATCAACCACGAGCTATTGGCTTGGATATTTACCGTGATTTTCGTGGCGAAGACCGAGATTTAGTCACTCGTCTTCAACAAACTCAGAATTTAATTGGAGTGTGTAAAGGAAGTGATGCCACAGCGAATACAAAAGGCATTAAGCCACCACCAGAAATCCCCAAACAACGTTTAGGATTCAGCGATTTTGTGGCTGATAATGATGATGTTATACGTCGCCATCTTTTATTTATGAACCAAGAAGCAGCTTCCTTGTGTTCTACTCCCCATGCACTCAGTACACAATTAGCATTCCGTTATCTCTTACCAAAAATTACACCCAAGTTCACCCCGCAAGGCGATTTACAACTAGGTAATACAGTTTTCCCAACTCTTAAGTCTCCCACTGGTGTCTATCAAGGTATCAATACTAGTGGTCAAATCCTCCTTAACTATCGTTCCTCAAAAAAGATTGCTGAACAGGTGCCACTCACACAATTTTTATCTAATTCGGTTGACCCCAGTGCTGTCAAAGACCGAATTGTTCTCATTGGTGTGGTGGCTAAAGGAGATTTTCAAGATACTTGGTCTACGCCTTACGGAACCTCCTCTAGTAACCAAATACCAGGGGTATTAGTCCATGCACATATGGTCAGCCAAATCCTGAGTGCTGTATTAAATCAGCGTGCATTAATACGGGTTTGGTCAGTGTGGATTGAAATAATCTGGATTTTAGGCTGGTCAATGCTTGGGGGAGTGCTAGCTTGGCGGTGGCGATCGCTACCTTGGTTAGCATTGAGTGTTAGTGTTACCTCTAGTGTCTTATATTTAGCTTGCTTTGCTCTGTTGGTTGGTGGTGTTTGGGTGCCATTTGTACCATCAGCTTTGTCATTAGCAATGGCAGTTGGTTTAATGTCAATTTACAATTTCAAACTTAAAAACCAATATCAAATCTAACTTTTCCACAGCAGTAAACGTTAATTATGAAAAAATCTTTTTTACCCCACTCCCTATTGAAGCTAATTTGCATTTATCAGGAAAGATTGATATGAAATCAAATTCACAATCATTAAAACTGTTTTTAGTAATCGCTTTTAGCTGCATTAGTTTGTTGAGTAGCCTTACCTCAGTCTTGGCAAAACCAACCTCATCATCTCCAGGACGCTCACCCAACAGTTCTGATCGCAAACCAACCCGGTCACAAACTCCGCCTTTTAATCCCCCCTCACCCCCGCCAGGCCCCGCAGTTGGAGGTCGTCCTCGCGGGGGAGCTAGTCGTAATCCAGGTTTATGTAAATCTGTGAAGCCTGAACTCACCGCTTTAGTACATTATGAAGAAAAAGGCTCAGTGACAAATGTCTGGGGATTGACAACATTAGAACGTCCTAGTTGGTTGTTTTATGTGCCATACATCAAGGAATATGGCTATCCAGCTGAATTTGTGCTGCAAGATCAAAAATCAAATATTTATGAAACCGCGATCGCTTTACCGGCTCGACCAGGTATTGTCAGAGTCTCTTTACCTAGCACAGCCCCAGCGTTAGCAGTAAATAAACAATATCGCTGGTACTTCAATATTTACTGCGACCCTCAAAAGAATTCGCCCCCAATTTACGTTGAAGGGGTAATCCAAAGAGTTAACCTGAGTCAGACAATAGCTGAGCAACTAAAAACTGCTACACCAATCAAGCGCTTTGCCATCTATGCCCAAAATGGCATCTGGTACGAAGCAGTCACAACACTATTAGAACTACGGCAAAAAAATCTTCAAGACCCAGCACTTCAGGCTCAGTGGAGAGATTTGCTAACCAGCGCCCGCTTAGATAACGTCGCAACAGAACCGATTATTTCAGAATCTGGGAAGTAGGGACTGGGGAACTCGAGGCCCCCGCCTCTTATGGGTAGGTTTTTTAGATTTCGCGTTTTGGTTGACGCGGGGACGCGGGGACGCGGGGACGCGGAGAGTGTAAATTAAAATTTCTCCCCCTCATCCCCCTCATCCCCCCTAATCCCTACTCCCTACTCCCCACTCCCCACTCCCCACTCCCTACCTATGCAAATATTTATTAAAAAATTAGACATTAATCCTGGCTCAAAATCAGTGTGAATTTTGATCCCAAAGTTAAAAATTGATTAGCTATAAAAAGTCTACTTAATAACAGGAGTTTGCAGTCCTCAGTTTATAAGAGTTCTCAAAGAAAACCACACTGAGTTATGGAGAATTAATCTTATTTTCCGGTAATTATATCGAGATAGTAGGCTTATAAATTTGGTAAAAAATCTCCTATTGACTCTTTAAAAGAATCTGATTACTGTTGTAAGTAGTCCTACCTGGGACTTGCTTTATACATCAAAAAATCAGGAGGTATTTCCTATGATGATGATGATGACTGAAACCATGACAACTGAAATGCAAACCTGCATGAATGCTTGCATGGAATGCCAAAAAATGTGCATGGAAACCATGACTTATTGCATGGGTAAAGGCGGTAAGCACATGGACATGAGCATGATGAGCATGATGCATGATTGCGCGGAAATGTGCATGATGTGCATGAACATGATGATGGGTGGTTCTGAGTTTATGGGACGCACTTGTATGCTCTGTGCCGAAATGTGCGATCGCTGTGCGATGGCTTGCGAAAATATGAGTGATGACCCAAAAATGATGGAATGTGCTGCCGCTTGCCGCAAGTGTGCAGAAGCTTGCAGAGCTATGCAAATGATGCCTGCTTAATTCCACCACTCAGCAGAAGTTTCTCTGCAACCTAATATTCAAGCGCTCAGGCTCTTCGAGTCTGGGCGCTTGAAGTTTTTATGATTTGTAATTAAAGTACCATATTACAATTTAGAAATAGGAGTATAAAAGCTTGAAGCAAACAACACTTGACGCATTATTGTGGGTATATGTAAAACTTGAGGAAATAATAAGAGAACTATACAACTTAGCAGATGATGCTATAGACCAAGGAGATTATGACGACCTAGCTTACTCCAAGCTAGAGCAAATATACTTTATGAACAGATGGAAAATGTAGACGTTGTAATTTCAGAATTAGGAGGCTGACCTAAGATGCCATCAACAGTAGAGCATGAAGCACTCAAAGCCAGAATCAAAGAACTCAGCCTCAAAGCCGCTCAATTAAGCAATCAGTCAGTAGAAGTTTCTAAAGTGGATAGAAAACTTGGACTTGATTTAATGCGGCAAGCTAGAGACGCTAGTAAACAATGTCTTGCGTTGATACAAGAATTGAAACGGCTACAAGCAGCATAAACACCGTGTCTAATTAAAAGCGGCTCCAGATTAACCTGCTCTTGAGCGCAATGTACTATTGTTTAAATTCTTTGAGAATTCGCGCAAAGGGTTTGACTGCAACGAGTTAAAACGCGACAAAAAATTCTGTAACAAAGAAGTACAAAGCTTGGACTGACAGAATGCTAGCTTTTATGAAATACTGATCCTGCTGACGTGTGATAGCTAACGGCAGATGAAACACCTTAAATCCCGTTCTCAAGATTTGCGGAGTTTATTTGAGAACAATATCACGATTGAATATGTTGCAGAACCCCTAAAAGCTGTACCAGCAGCAGCAGAGGTAACAGAGGTGCTGCATTGGATGCAAGCACAGGATTTCGATGTGGTTGGCATTGAGACGGAAGATACTATCAGCGGCTATGTAGAACGCTCTAGTTTGACACAAGCGAAGTCTGGTAAGTGCAGTGACTATCAACGGGTGTTTCATCCCAAGGAATTAATTGCTATTTCCACTCCTTTGATGAAGTTGCTACCCATTTTGCAACAAACTCCCCGATTGTTTGTTTTGGACTGTAATCAAGTGAGTGGAATTATTACCTGTGGCGACTTGCAGAAAGCACCAGCACGAATGTTGCTGTTTGGTTTGGTGACACTGCTAGAAATGAATCTGCTGCGGCTAGTACGGCTTTATTACCCACAAGATTCTTGGCAAAAAGTTCTCAAACCTGAGCGCTTGATAGTTGCACAACGCCTATGGCGTGAGAGTCAAGAAAGAAATGAAGCGACGGATTTATTGGACTACTTACAATTTTGTGATAAGCGAGAATTGGTTTTGAATCAACCAGAACTTCTTCAGCAACTTGGGCTAAAATCAAAGCGATTTGGTGAACGTTTTCTAAAATCGGCCGAACAGTTACGCAACCGATTAGCTCACGCTCAAAATTTAGTTACTGGTTCCTCTTGGACAGAGTTAATTTCCTTAGCAGAAGCGATGGAAACGCTGTTAATTCGGTGTGAGGAAGTAGAATAAATTATCAGCTACTTGTACTGAGCAGAGTCGAAGCATCAGTTACTTACTTGTACTGAGCGTACCCTTTGGGATCTTGCTACGCGTAGCGTCTCCGACAGGAGAAGTCAAAGTATCACAGAAGCAAGAACAGAAAATAATCCCCCATTCCCAATTCCCCATTTCCCCCAACACCTTAACGCGGTTTGTTGAGCGAATCACTTAGTTGAGTTCCTGTATAAACGGGCATCCAACCTTCTACATGTGCGAAGTAGCGTACTGCTTTGAAATGCAACGATGCTGTTGGACTATTCCAATGCTCAACCCCGGCAGGAATATAGAGATAGTCTTGTGCCTGAACTAAAAGTTGTACTTGACTACCATCAGGTCGCACAAAGCCATAAATCATCTCTCCTGTCAAGACGTAGAGGGGTTCAGGGGCAGTATGAGTGTGGTAACGGCTGTAGGTTGTGATCAGATGATGGAGGTTAGGCGAACCTGCATGTATATTCAGCAAATCACACCACAAAGAGTCATTTTCTTGCTGGAGGAATTCAAAGATGGTGCTATGGAGTTCTATGATGTAGCGCTTTTCAGATTCGGTCACAACGTCTTGCTCTGCCAAACTGGGAAATAAAAGCGATGTTCCTGGATCGTAGTGTCTAAGTTGGATACCCAGGGGGGCAAGTTCACGAGCTATCTCGCCTAAGTCACTCTCGATTGTGCCGTCGTCAAGTAGTAAGGTAGCCATGACAAGAAAATTAATTATTAAAAAAAAGTATACTGAATTTTAAGTCAATAAGCCACTATTCCCGATAGGTAAACCGATGTTTTTTTGTGGGGACGCGGGGACGCGGGGACGCGGGGACGCGGAGAATAATCAATTCCCCATTCCCTATTCCCTATTTCCTATTCCCCATCAAGGATTGTCATATCACATAAATCACGCACATCATCATAGTAAAACTCATATAAAAACTCATATAAAAATTGTTTTTTTACTCATATAAAAACTATATTTAAAATGAATCTAACAAAAAATATATATTTTATCGGAATACCTATTGTGTAATTTTTCAAAAGCGATATTATGATCAATAGCCGAATAAATTTGATGTTTTAATATTTCTAAAAAGAATTATACTTTGCTAACAAAGCAAAGAAAGTTACTGTTAAGTATCTTTCTGTGAAGATGTTTAGAAATATAAAAACAGTAAAGTTATTTTTGGCAAAAGTCACTGGCAAGTATATCGTTTTTGTGTAAATAAATATCCCCAGAGAACATAAAAATAGATATTGAGCTAAGTGTTATGGTGCTGCTCAAAGTATTTACAAAGGAAAAAGAACTAATGGGAGTCTTAGCGAAAGAATGTGCAATTTAGACGCATATTAGCTAAATACATTTGTGTATTTATTTTGCTGATCGGATAAAAAAGACTCATAACCAGGCGAAACCCTCTTAAACAGAGGAGGAAATTAAAGTTGAAAGCTGGTTCGTTAACCGTTGTTGGCACAGGTATTCAATTAGTAGGTCATCTGACTTTGGCTGCAAAAGCCTGGATTGAACAAGCTGATAAAGTTTTGTTTGCTGTGGCTGACCCAGTGACAGCGAAGTGGCTGCGATCGCTCAATGCAACAGCTGAATCTCTGCCATACAATACCAACAATCAGCGCCGCCGAGAAACCTATTGTGAAATGACCGAGAAAATCTTGGCTGAAGTGCGCCAAGGATTGAATGTTTGTGCTGCTTTTTATGGTCATCCAGGCGTATTTGCAGACCCGGCACATGCGGCAATTAAACAAGCGCGTCAAGAAGGTTTTCGAGCGCGGATGCTACCAGGAATTTCAGCAGAAGATTGTTTATTTGCAGACCTTGGTCTTGACCCCGGTAAAAACGGTTGTCAGAGTTTTGAAGCAACAGATTTTTTAATCCGACAGCGTAAATTTGATCCCACGAGTGCATTGATTTTATGGCAGATTGCCATGGTGGGAAATCTCAGTTTTTATCAGCCAGGAGGAAACTTACATTCTCTGAAAATATTGACCGAAGTCCTCAACAGGTATTACGACTCTGAACATGAAGTAATTGTTTATGAGGCATCTGTTTATTATCCGGTTTGTGAACCTGTGATTTGTCGTGTGCCTTTGGCTAGGCTGCCAGAAACTGAGATGACAGAGGTTGCAACACTATATGTCCCACCCAAATCCCCAGCACCAATTGATAGGGAAATGTTGATGCGTCTGGGTATGTCTGTGTCTGTGGAACACAAGAAGGAAGAAACTAGCCAATGGAAAACTACCAACAAACTCTAATCAAATTGAATGGAGCAATTGAGAAAAATCCTCGTGATACTCAAGCGTTTGCCCACCGAGGAGAAACTTACCGCCTCATGGAGCGCTATCAAGAAGCCCTAGAAGATTTCCAGCAAGCGGTCAATCTCCAGCTAGATTATACTTGGGCGATCGCTCATCGAGGCGAAACCTACTATTTGATGAAGCGCTACCCAGCAGCCCTGGCAGATTTTAACCGCGCCATTGAGTTGAACCCTAACTATACTTGGGCGATCGCTCATCGGGGCGTCACCTATCGCTTTCTGGGAGAAGCACATTACACAATGGCACTAGCTGACTTGGATCTAGCTATTCAATTCAAACCGGATTACTATTGGGCGCTTGCTTATCGGTGTCGTGTGTATGAATTGATGAAGCACTACAAGAAAGCCCTCATCGACTTCGACCGAGCGATCGCTTTTGATAAAAATATTTTTGGGAAAAATTGGCTAATTGAGAAGGGGTTGATGCTTTGCTACGACGGTCAATATACTCAGGCGATCGCCTATTGTGAGCAGAGGTTGCAACAAGCCCCAGATGACACAACAGCTTTGTACTGCATAGCAGTATCCAAAGCATGTAGTCAAGGTTTATACCGCGCCAAAATAGAGATTGAGCAAGCCAGAACAGCATTGCACTCTCAACAGCAGACAAAAGACCAAGGAGATATTCTCTATCGTCTTAGCGGTTTGGCAATTTTAGAAAATAACTGCGAGCAAGCATGGCAATATCTCCGACAAGCTATTCCGATTAATGATGAAGCCATCGAGTTAGTTGGTCACGATCCAGCTTGGCTAGACTGGCGGTATAACCCCCAAACTCAGGCATTACTGATTAGTGGGGCGATTAATGCCGCCAACCTCGAAGAGTTAAGTTTCAAATAAATTTTTTAGGAGAATTTTATGCAGATTGATTGGAACGACCAATTTTTAGCTCAAAGAGGAGAAACCTTTCGCTTATCAGGGGCTTATGAACAAGCGATCAATATTTTTAATGAGTTCCTGCAAAAGGATGCAGACAATGCTTGGATTCATGCTCATATCGGCACAACTTACCGGCAGTTGATGGATTATGAGCAAGCAGAAGATCACTTAAAGCAAGCGACCGCCCAAAATGATGAGTATCTCTGGGCACATGCACAACTAGGTGAAACCTATCGCTTGCTGGCGATCGTCAATAATCGTCAAAAAGAATATATCGAACTAGCTATCAAACATTTTAAAAAAGCGTTTGATTCTCATAAACCAGAAAATAGTAATTATGCTTGGGCGTTAGCTCATTTAGGAGCAACCTACCGCCTGAGTATGGTTTGTTTTCAGCAGGAATCTTTGTGTATACAGATAGATCAAAATATTAAACAAGATGCTTTGAATTGCCTAAATAGAGCGATTGAACTCATCCCCACATATGCATGGGCGTGGGGTATGCGAGCAACGGTTTATAGATTAGCTCAAGAATATGAGAATTCATTTTGGGATTTAGGAGTAGAAACATTAATTGCACCAAATTCTGAGATTTTGCAAGGTTCTTCTTCGCCAGTTTCATCTTTGGAAAGTAGAAGAGTTAATCTGCATGAACATGCATTTTTATCTTTTTATTTAACTAAAAATGAAGCAGATAAAGAAGGAAAGCGCAAACATTATGAGCGAGCGATCGCTTATGCCTTGCAAGCTTTGATTATCAATCCAAATGACTTAATTGCTAAGCTGATTGTGATTGTAGTTAAAGCGAATCAAAAAAAAGAAGAACAAGATGGTTCTTTGTTAGAAATCAATGATATTAAAGAAGAAGTAGAGGAATTCTTGCAAGATGCAAGGCGAGATTTTTCTGAGGCTTGTCAGAAAGTATTACTATGTTTAGTTAAAGCCGAACGAATTAAAATCGAAGACTTGCAAAAAATTAAGAACAATGCTGGAGAGAAACATCCACTGACGCAACTTGTTTTAGAGGATGTCATCAATAACACTAGTTCAGATGTTGAAGAAGATCCGAAATTGTGGATACAGAAAAACTTTGCGCTCACAGAAACCTGTAGTAGCGTACTGACGCTATTTGGGAACTTAAGCCATATTCTCAACGGAGACCCTCTTCTTGGCAAAGCACAGCCCTATCGAGACCTTGCTGCAACAATCAATCCTATATATGCATTGGAGAGGATTTATCAAACTCCAGTACTTTCAGAAAGCGAGCGATCGCAAATCTTCAATCTTTTATCCGACTTAATCATATTATAGTTACACGTAACTAGCAATAAAATCTTTGCTCTGATAGCAAGGAAGGGTCAAAAATGAAGATTAGTTTGTATTCTTCATCAGTCACGACATCAAATCTTAGGAGAATATATCGTGAGTAACCTATTTCATCTACTAACTAACTTAGCAATTGAACCTAAAAAAGAAAGTGTTTTCATCAATAATCCTAAATTATTCATGGACGAGGTAGGCTTATCTGAAGCAGAGCAAGCTTTAATATTAAGTCAAGAAAGTACTAAAATTGCTGCATTGTTTGCAGATGAGCAAGTTGAACTTGCCATTAGTGCTGCTGACCCCGGCCCAGATCCCTTACCAGATCCAGACCCTTTTCCCATACCAGATCCAGGTCCTTCTCCTCCCACTGATGTGTATGCTTGATAAATATAATTAAGGTCAAATTGCTTATGACTCCCTAAAATTTTAATAGCGAATCAAGACTCCATTAACTGAAACCGCACTTGCTGCGGTTTTTTCCTAATAAAAACGCTTTAGAAGGAAGTAAAAATGCATAATTTTTCAGGTTATCAAATTACTGAAAAACTGCATGAGAGTAACAACTCGCTGGTTTATCGTGGCATTCGACTAGAAGATAGCCAGCCAGTTATCCTTAAAATACTCAAACAAGTCTATCCACCAACTGAAAAAATTGCTTGGTTTAAGAGAGAATATGAAACAACTCGAAGTATTAATATTCCAGGTGTCATAGATGTTTATAGTTTAGAAAATATAGAGAATCGCTGGGTAATTGTATTAGAAGATTTCGGTGGTGAATCTTTAAATAGGATAGTTACTTACAAGCAAATCACAATAGCCGAATTTCTCTATTTCGCAGTTGAAACTGTTGATATACTAGGTCAAATTCACCAGCAATATATTATTCACAAAGATATTAATCCATCAAACATTATTTTGAATCAAGAGACAGGAAAGCTGAAACTAATTGATTTTGGCATTTCGACAACGCTGTCACGGGAGAATACAACCTTTTGCAACCCGAATATTTTAGAAGGAACGTTAGCGTACATCTCGCCAGAACAAACTGGTCGAATGAATCGAGTAATTGATTATCGCACTGATTTCTACTCGCTAGGAGTGACCTTTTATGAATTGCTGACGAAGCAGTTACCTTTTCCTACAGATGATGTTTTGGGTTTAGTACATTGTCATATAGCTAAACAACCTATTCCTCCACACACTATTCAACCAGAAGTTCCATCAATTATTTCAGCAATTATTTTGAAATTAATGGCCAAAAATGCTGAAGATCGCTATTTGTCAGCATATACAATCAAGGCAGATTTAGAAGAATGTCTCAGACAATGGCAAAATAAAAAGCAAATTGACTCTTTCTTAATAGATCAACATAATGTTTGCGATCAATTTCAAATTACCCAAAAGCTGTATGGACGAGAACAAGAAATTTCTACCCTATTAGCTGCCTTTGAAAGAGTCAGTCAAGGCACTAGTGAAATGATGCTAGTTTTGGGATATTCTGGTATCGGTAAAACAGTGTTAATACAGGAAGTATATAAACCACTAACTTACCAGCGTGGCTATTTTATTTCTGGTAAGTTTGACCAGTTTCAACGAGATATTCCTTATGCCTCTCTAATCCAAGCATTTCGCTCATTAATACGGCAATTATTAACTGAAAGTGAAGCAGAAATTAACAAGTGGCGAGAAAAGTTACAAACGGAATTAGGAGAAAATGGACAGGTAATCATTCAAGTTATTCCTGAAATAGAACTAATTATTGGTTCACAACTACCCGTTCCAGATCTACCACCAGCAGAATTGCGAAATCGTTTTAATATTGTTTTTCAAAAATTTATTAAGGTATTTACTCAACCTGAACATCCATTAGTCATTTTCTTAGATGATTTACAGTGGGCAGATAAAGCTTCATTAGAATTAATTCAATTATTGATGACAGCAGTAAATAATAAATATTTGTTTTTCATTGGAGCATATCGGGATAATGAAGTTAACGAAGTACATCCATTGATTCAAAGTTTAGAAGCGATCGCCAAAGCAAAAGTAACTATTAATAGAATATTTCTTCCACCTTTAGCCTTAAATCAAGTTACAGAACTGATTAGTGATACGTTTTTTGTAAAATCAAGAACTGCCAAACCACTAGCGCAATTACTTTATGAAAAAACTGGCGGCAATCCATTTTTTATCAATGAGTTTCTTAAATCATTATACTCTGAAGAGTGGCTATATTTTAACTATGGTTTTCAAGAATGGCAGTGGAATTTAGACCAGATTAAAGCACAACCATTCACAGATAATGTTGTGGAACTGATGCTCAAAAAAGTAAAAAAAATGCCCACAAAAACTCAAGCAGTGTTAAAGTTAGCAGCCTGCATCGGCAACCAGTTTGATTTGAGAACGTTAGCAGCAATCTATGAAAAATCTACAAAAGAAACTGCAACAGATTTACGCTCAGCGCTCCGTTCTGGTCTAATTGTACCCCTTGATTATGCCTACCAATTGGTAGAACTTGATGTAGAAGGATTGTCAAATCAGTTAGTTGCAGAATACAAATTTGCTCATGATCGCATCCAACAAGCAGTATACTCTCTTATTCCTCAAGCAGATACACAAGCAGTACATTTACGTATTGGCAAGTTATTACTACAAAACACATCCTCTGAAGAACCTGAACAGAATTTATTTGAGATTGTTAATCATTTAAACAAAGGACGAGAGCTAATTAATCGACAAACAGAATTATATGATTTAGCTAAATTGAATTTACAAGCAGGTAAAAAAGCTAAATCTTCAGTGGCTCGTCAAGCAGCTTATAAATACCTCCAAACTGGCTTAAGCTTGTTGGGAAAAGAGAGTTGGTCGCAACAGTATCATATGACCTTAAATTTGTATGTAGAAGCAATAGAAGCAGCTTATACAATTGCTAACTATGATGAGATGGAATCATTGAGCCAAACAGTTTCACACAAAGCTCAAACACTATTAGATAAAATTAAAGTCTATGAAGTTAAAATGCAAGCTTATTGTGCCCAAATTAAATTTATTGAAGCGGTTAAGACTGGATTAGAAGTTTTGAATTTACTGGAAGTAGAATTACCTGAACAACCAAACCAATTAAATTTAACACAAGAGATAGAGCAGATAAAGTTAATGTTGGCAGGAAGAGAAGCCAAAGAATTAATCAGCTTACCACAAATGACCGATTTGCATAAATTAGCAGCAATGCGGGTGATGAATTATTTATTTGGCCCTGCATACATAGCAGTTAATCAACTCAGCTTAATAAATTGGTGCAAACAAGTGAATTTATCTATTCAATATGGTAATTCAGCTGATTCTGCTTTTCCCTATGCAGGTTATGGGCTAATTCTCTGCTTAACAGGAGAATTGGATAATGGCTATCAGTTTGGTCAGCTAGCTTTGAAGTTAATCGAACAATCTCAAGATAAAACATTTAAAGCCAGAACTTATGCAGCCTATAAATTCTTTCTTAAGCATTGGAATGAACCTTTAAGAGATACATCATCTTTTTGCATTGAAGCTTACCAAAGTGGCATAGAAACTGGAGATTTGGAGTATGCTGCTAGTGCAATTACAAGCTATGCCTATGCTTTATACCTCAGTGGCGCAGAACTGGTGGAGGTTAAGAAAGAGATGGAAAAAGCAATCGCTGCTACTCGTGAAACTCAGCAGAAAGCTTATCTTGATTGGGCACAAATTTACATGCAAGCTATCCTTAACTTGATAGAAAAAGCTGAAAACCCATGCCGTTTAATTGGTGAAATATACGACGAAGAAAAGATGATACCTGTTCATCTAGCAACTAATGATCGAACTGCAATGATGCACGCTTACTCACATAAACTTTCTCTATGTTATCTTTTTCAAGAATTTCAGCAAGCTGTAGAGAATGCAAACCAGTTTGAAGAATATGCAGCAAATGCAGGCTCATCATTTATTTTACCTACTGCTTACTTCTATGATGCACTATCTCGGTTAGCAGTCTACCCGAATAGCTCAGAGATTGAAAAAGAAGAAATTCTCAAAAATGTTAGTGCTAAACAAGCAAAAATGGAACTCTGGGCAAAGCAAGCCCCAATGAATTTTTTGCATAAATTTTATTTAATAGAAGCCGAACTTGCTCGTGTTTTAAATAAAGAACAAGATGCAAGAGAATATTACGATCGCACCATTACTTTAGCCAAAGAAAACGAATATCTCAATGAAGAAGCTCTTGCTTATGAACTAGCAGGTAAATTCTATTTAGCGAGAAATCAAAAACATATTGCTCGTTATTATCTACAAGATGCTCACTATGCTTATCAGCGTTGGGGAGCTATAGCTAAAGTCAAAGATTTAGAAACAAGATATCCCCAATTTATAGTCAATTCATCAACAGATAACTTTCCCACTCCATCGCATTCTTCAATAACCAACTCGGGTAAAACCACATCAAATGTTTTAGATATAAATAGCGTGATGCAAGCTTCGCAAGCCTTAGCTAGCGAAATTATGTTAGAAAAATTGCTAGAAAAGTTAATGAATATCGTAATTAAGAATGCAGGCGCACAAAAAGGCTTTCTGATTCTCAATCAAGCAGATAATTGGGTGATAGAAGCGGAAGGAACTATCAATTCTGGTAATGTTACTACACTACAGTCAATTCCTTTAGACTCAATAGATGCTCATAATCAAATCCCTCTGCTGTCAGTCTCCATTATTAATTATGTTGTGCGTACTCAAGAAAATGTAGTTTTAAATGATGCAACTCAAGAAGGACAATTTACTCGTGACGCTTACATCATTGCTACTCAACCCAAATCTATTCTTTGCACTCCTTTAATTCATCAAGGCAAACTCAGTGGTATTCTATATTTAGAAAATAATTTAACCACAGGTGCTTTTACAAGCGATCGCGTCGAAGTATTAAGAATCCTTTCTGCTCAAGCTGCCATCTCTATTGAAAATTCTCGCCTTTATGAACAATTAGAAGGCTATAACCGGAATTTGGAACAGAAAGTCAAAGCCAGAACTCAAGAATTAGAAGAAAAAAATCAACAGTTGGCCAGTCTTTTGCAAACGCTTAAAGCGACACAAACTCAAATTATTGCTCAAGAAAAATTAGCTTCTTTGGGAGCTTTAACGGCAGGTATTGCTCATGAGATCAAAAATCCCCTAAACTTTGTGAATAACTTTGCTGAGCTTTCTATCGAGTTAACTCAAGAACTAGAAGAAGAGATTGAGAATCAAAAAGATAGCTTAGAATCAGAAAGTAGAGAATATATTGCCGAAATTTTAAATGATCTCAAGCAAAACGCTCAAAAAATTTACGAACATGGTACAAGGTCTGACAATATTGTCAATGGAATGCTGATGCATTCGCGAGGGCAAATAGGCGAGCGAGAATTGACAGATATTAACGCTTTATTAAAAGAAGCTGTTGAGTTAGCTTATCATGGAATGCGTGCCAAGGAAAGCTCTTTTAATATAACTGTAACAATAGACTGCGATCGCAACCTCAGACAAATAATTGTCATACCACAAAATATTAGTCGTGCTTTTATCAATGTCATCAACAACGCTTGCTATGCAGCACATAAAAAGAAAATGCGTTTTTTAGCAGAACCACAACAAGAAAGGGAAATATTCTCACCTACACTTTCAGTCAGCACCAAAGATTTAGGAGAACAGATAGAAATCCGCATTCGTGATAATGGTGAAGGTATTTCTCACGAAGTATTAGATAAAATTTTTCATCCTTTTTTCACTACTAAACCTACTGGCGAAGGAACTGGTTTAGGCTTATCTATTACTCATGATATTATTGTCCAACAGCATCAAGGCAAAATTAAAGTAGACACAGAATTAGATAGCTACACAGAATTTATGATTAATTTACCTAAATTTCCATCTAAAAATAGCAATATGTAAATGTAAATCGCGCTCATGAAACTTTTGGTGCGTGACGCGTACCAGAGTTAAGAAAATATGTATTAGCACACCGTGATGATATGGAAGCTATGCGTGCGCTGTTTCATCATCCTAGTTTGAAGTGCAAAACTATGGCTCCACTCGCTATAGCAGATGAAACTCAAGTAGAGGAAAATATTCGCATCGCTGAGGAAGCAATTAAACACAGAGGGGAGTTTTTGTATTCGTACAACAGATTTAGTGATTTCAAGAATTATCTGAGCTTGATTTCATCCTAATTTCATCTGTGAATGAAAAACTAGTAAAAGAGTGCATTTATGAAACTGTTATCTCAATTCTCCAAAATTAGGAGACAAAAGCACTTTTAAGCGATCGCAATTCCCACTCAAGGACTTTGAATAGCGATGTCTAAATCTCTGCGTTCCCAAACACCTACAGCTATTAGTCGTGTTTCTGGCACATGCCTCAGCCTGCTGTTATTGGTAAGTCCTACAGTTGTTATGGCTCATGGTGGACATGGCGATGAATTTAAAGGAGCAACTGAAGCCACTACAACTAATAATTCTATTCGAGTTGATGCCGACACGTCTAAACGGTTAGGAATTAAAGTTGAGCCGGTTCAACGGCAAAAGTTAGCTATTGGCATCAAAACTACTGGACAAATCGAAACTCTTCCTAGTCAAAAAGTGGAAGTGACTACCCCAATTCAGGGGGCGAGAGTAGTTGAATTATTAGTAGAACCTGGTGCGTCAGTAACAAAAGGTCAGCCTGTTGCTGTTGTTACCAGTCCAGATTTAGTCACATTGCGCGTAGAATCTCAGGATAAACTAGCACAAGGTCAAGCTGATTTACAGCAGGCAGAAGCTGACTTGAGACTGGCTCAACAAAATTACCAAAGATATCAGCAAATAGCAAACTCTGAAATTGCCCAGGCACAGAGTCAGGTTGACTTTGCTCAAGAGAAGTACAACAAAGACAAGCAATTGGCTGATAGTGGTGCTTTGCCTCGTCGCAATGTTTTAGAATCTCAAACTCAGTTAGCACAAGCAAAAGCCGAACTCACTAAAGCCAAAAGCCGCCGGGATGTAATCGCAGCAGAAAATCAACTCAAACGCGCTCAAGCATCGGTTCAACTGGCAAAGTCAAATATTAATCGTAGTAATACTAGTTATCAAACTCGACTGGCTCAGTTAGGAAATCTGCCCAATTCTCAAGGACTAGTGACAGTAACTGCTCCCATCTCCGGCAAGGTTGCTAATAGAGAAGTAACTATTGGTCAAACTTTCAATGATGCAGGCGGCAAATTGATGACGATTGTCAATGACACTCAAGTGTTTGCTACAGCTAACATTTATGAAAAAGATTTAAGCAAAGTAAAAACTGGTCAAAGAATTATTTTAAAAGTTGCCAGTCTCAGCGATCGCACATTTTCAGGACGAATTTCCCGAATTGGAACGGCAGTAGAAGGAGAAACACGAGTTGTACCAGTACAAGCCCAGGTGAATAACTCTAGCGGTAAACTTAAACCTGGAATGTTTGCAGAACTAGAAGTTTTAACAAACCAAACATCAGCAGCTATTTTAGCTATTCCTACCTCAGCAGTGGTTGAAGTAAATGGTAAAAAACTTATCTATCTGCAAAATGGTAATGCTTTTCAGTCTACTGAAGTAACTTTAGGACAAACCTTTGGAGATCTGGTTGAGGTAAAAAGTGGTTTATTTGAAGGGGATATGATTGTCACTCAACGCGCACCACAACTTTATGCCCAATCATTGCGGGGTGGTAGCAAATCGGCATCTGGAGAAAAAAAGGAAGAAAATACTCATACAGAAGTCACCCCAACAAAAACAAACTTACCAATACCTTTATGGTTGTTTGCAACAGGAGGAGCAGTAATTGTTGGTGTTGCTGCTTTTGCGGCAGGTAGTTTTTGGTCAACTCGTCGAATACATCAGCATTTTGTCTCAGTTGGTCATCCTCAATATGATGGTTTTACTTATGAAAGTGAAACTCATATTGATAACCACAAGCAACCAACCACCTCAGATTCTACTCCTGTCTGTGATCAACCAGACAATCACATTTAATTATCTCAAATATCAAATCTCAAATGCTCAATAACATTGTCAGGTGGGTGATTGACCGACGTTGGCTCGTTGTCTTAGCTACAATTATCGCCGCCTTGTGGACATTCTACATCATTCCCCAAATGCCCTTGGATGTGCTACCACCCTTTGCACCACCTCAAGTAGAAATTCAAACCGAAGCACCGGGACTCGCACCGGAAGAAGTTGAATCTTTAGTTACTTTACCAATCGAAAGTGCAGTTAATGGGACACCAGGAGTAACCGCAGTGCGTTCATCCTCGGCGGCGGGAATTTCTGCCGTCAGGGTAGTATTCAACTGGGGGACAGAAATTTACCAAGCACGTCAATTAGTTACCGAACGACTGCAACAAGCTGCAAGCAAACTTCCCCCACAAGTGGAAACACCCCAAATTTCTCCCACTACTTCACCTGTGGGTTTAGTTGTTCAATACGCTTTTACAGTTGAGTCAGAAAATAATCATCCTCAACCGAAAATTGACTTGATGGAAGTTCGGCGAATTGTGGATTGGCAAGTCACAAATCGTCTTTTAGCTGTTCCAGGTGTGAGCCAAGTATTAGTTTTTGGTGGTGATTCTCGTCAATATCAAGTTTTAGTTTATCCAGCAAAATTAGCCGCTTTTAATATTTCTTTGGAGCAAGTTACCAACGCCACAAAAGCTGCTAATAGTAATGCACCTGGTGGTTATTTAATCACAGCAGATACAGAAAGAATAATTCGCGGTATTGGACGAATTGAATCAATTGAAGATTTAAAAAAATCAACTATTACTTCACGTAACGGAGTACCTGTTAGGCTGCAAGATGTAGCCCAAGTACAAATTGGTGGTGCAATTAAACGGGGCGATGCTAGTTTTAATGGCAAATCAGCGATTATTTTAATGGTTAATAAACAGCCGCTTGCGGATACTCCCAGTGTCTCTCGGGCAATAGAAGCGGTGATGCAAGAAATTAAAGCTGGTTTACCACCAGAAATTAAAGTTACTACGACATTTCGCCAAGATAGTTATATTAATTCTTCGGTGCAAAATGTCCGCTCATCATTAATTCAAGGTAGTATAATTGCCGGGATAATTCTCATTCCATTTTTAATGAATTGGCGAACTATCGCAGTCTGTTTACTGGATTTTTTCTTAACTTTATTATTTGGGTTGCTAGCCCTTTCTTTGTTAGGAATAGGGCTGAATACAATGACTTTAGGGGGTTTAGCAGTAGCGATTGGTACAGCGATTGACGATGCAATTGTTTATGGTGAAAATACTTATCGCAGGTTGCGAGAAAATAAAGTTTCTCCTAACCCATTACCACCATTAGAAATTATTTTTGAAGGTTCTGAAGAAGTACGAGAATCGCTGATTGGTGCAACAATTATTGGCATTATTGTTTTCTCACCAATTTTTACTCTACCAGGTGTAGAAGGTAGAATTTTTACACCGATGGGAATTTCTTATTTGGTAGTAGTTGTCATTTCTAGTTTAGAATCGCTGTTAGTTTCCCCGGCTTTATGTGCAATTTTATTACCTAACGTCAAGGTAATAAAACGAGAACCTTGGTTAGCGAGATTATGTAAGAAAATTTACAGTAGCTGTCTCAACTTTTCTTTTCGGAACGCCTTACTAATTATTGGTGTTATATTCGCTTTAACAGTAGCTGCTATTACTATTATTCCTTCATTTGGCAGGGCTTTTTTGCCAGAGTTCCAAGAACAAACGATGGTAAATACCTTAACTTTATATCCTGGTGTGTCTTTAGAAGCAACGACAAAAGCAGGTTATGTAGTAGAAGATGCACTGAAAGGTGACAATCGTTTTAAATTTATTCAAACACGATCAGGACGTGCTGAGGGAGATGCAGATGCTGCGGGTGTGAATATTGCACACGTTGATATTGAACTTAGTGAGGTAGGGATGAAAGACCGTGCGAAAACTTTAGCAAAGATACGTCAAGAGTTTGATAAAATACCCGGAGCAGCACCGAATATTGGTGGATTCATCTCTCACCGTATGGATGAGGTTTTGTCTGGAGTTAGAAGTGCGATCGCAGTCAAAATTTTTGGTTCTGACTTAGCAGAACTCCGTCAAATCGGGGAACAAGTAGAAGCACAAATGAAAACGATTGATGGTGTTGTAGATTTATTGCTAGAGCCGCAAATTCCCGTTCCGCAAATTCAAATCAAATTTGATCGAGATGCTGCTAGTCGCTATGGTCTTTCCGTCGGAGAAATTTCTAGCATTATTAAAACTGCACTCAATGGACAAGTTGTTTCTCAAGTTTTAGAAAATCAACAATTGTTTGACATTTTAGTGTGGTTGAAGCCAGATGCACGGCAAAATTTGTCAACGATTCGCAATTTATTAATTGATACCCCCAATGGACAGAAAATTCCTTTAGGCAATGTGGCAATAATTGACAATGGAACTGGGCCAAACACAATTAATCGTGAAAACGTTTCCCGTTTAATTGTCGTTTCAGCTAATGCTAAAGGTAGAGATTTACGCTCGATTGTTAATGAAATTGAAGCTAAAGTCAAAAGCAATGTCCAAGTGCCTGCGGGTTATTTTATTCAATACGCAGGTCAATTTGAAGCTGAAGAACGTGCGACTAATAATATTTTTGTATTCAGTGCGATCGCGTTTGTGATAATTACAATCCTCATGTATCTTTCAGTGAAATCTATACCCTCTACTATCATGATTATGATTAACTTGCCAATTGGTTTAGTAGGAGGTGTAATTGCGGTAGCGTTAACTGGAGGAGTTATTTCTGTTGCGTCTTTGGTAGGGTTTGTTTCCCTGTTTGGAGTGGCAACTCGCAATGGTTTGTTATTAGTGGATAACTATAATAGTAAATTTGCAGAAGGAATACCCTTAAAAGAAATTATTGTAAAAGGGTCAATGGAACGACTGAATGCTATTTTAATGACGGCTTTGACTTCTGCGTTAGGTCTAGCACCAATGGTGTTACAAGGCGGCCCAGGACAAGAACTTTTGCAACCACTTTCTATTGTTGTTTTTGGTGGTTTGTTTACTTCGACAGCGATAACTTTGGTAGTTTTACCTGCTTTGTATGTAAAGTTTGGTAATCATTTATTTCCCAAAAAAATAGAGAACATACAAGATAAAGATGAGAAATTTTTTATGCATATGTAGCTACTCATACCAATTCTATATGAGCCTGCACTTTATTTATAAACCCTCTCTTACTTGGCGTTCTTGGCAGTTAAATTTTTAAAACTATGAGAGTGCTGTTACTCGAAGATGAACCAGATTTAGGTGCCGCTATTAAACGTACCCTAAATCAACAAAAGTACTTAGTTGATTGGGTACTAGATGGTAATGAAGCATGGGCTTACTTAGAAAATAGTTCAGCACAATATACAGTAGCGATTTTTGATTGGATGCTTCCAGGAATTAGTGGTTTAGAGTTGTGCAAAAGACTGCGTTACAAAGGAAATCCTCTGCCTGTCTTGATGCTAACTGCTAGAGATAGAATGGAAGATAAAGTTGCCGGACTAGATGCAGGTGCTGATGACTACTTGGTGAAACCTTTTGGAATGGTGGAATTGCTGGCAAGATTGCGGGCTTTGCAGCGTCGTTCACCGCATTTTCAACCCCAACAATTGATTGTTGGTAACTTAACTCTAGATTATGGCAACAGTACAGTTGTCAGACAAAATACTATGGGTGAAAAGGAAAGGATTCCTTTAACAAATAAAGAATTCCAACTACTGGAATATTTTATGAAACACCCCAACCAGATTCTTACTACTGAGCAAATTCGCAATCAAATTTGGGAAGTTAATGCCGAATCTAGCAGCAATGTAGTAGCAGCGCAAATACGTTTATTACGTCGCAAACTCACAAGTATTAACTGTACTAACTCAACACTTCAGCTACACTCAGTAACCATTGAAACTTTGCACGGTATGGGATATCGTCTTCATTTCACTGATGAATCAAAATAAACTGTTTTGGCTTACGCGCATTCGTTTAGCTCTATATTATGCCATCGTTATGGGTTTAATTTTAAGCGTATGTGCCTTCGGTTTTTATCGAGCAGTGTTCCATGCTCATGTGGTGGCTTTAGACAGTGAAATAGAGTCTGTAGCGGGGACACTGCACGACAGTATCGAACTAAAACTACAATCACCTGGACGTTTGGAACCTTTGGCAAATAAGTTATTTCCAAATCTAGATAACTGTGGAACTGGAGAGAATAATTGTATTCCACAACAGCCACATTCTAAACGTCATCTTCTTGGTATCGTTACTAAAACTAGCTACTATATACGTTTTTTTGATACTTCAGGAAAATTAATTGCTAATGCTGGTTACTATCCAGAGGGATTACCTGATGTTTTTCATCAACAAACTTGGCAATTTCTCAAAGACAGTCAAGGCAAAGAATACCATCAAATTACTCTATCACTGCATACCCAAAATTATCAAGATTGGGGATATATGCAAGTAGGGCGAAGTCTAGAAGAATTTAATCATTACTTGGATAGTGTCAAACTAATTTTAGTATTAGGGCTACCGATGGCTATGGCTGTGATTGCTGGTGCTAGTTGGTGGTTATCTGGATTAGCTATGCAGCCAATTTATCAATCCTATCGACAAATTCAACAGTTTACAGCAGATGCCGCACATGAATTACGAACGCCTTTAGCTGCAACAGGCGCAACCGTAGAATCAGCACTTTTAATGCCACAAATGCATGAAGAGGAGACACGAGATATATTGCAAACTATACAGCGTCAAAATCAACGGTTAACAGCTTTAGTTGTTGATTTATTGATGTTAGCGCATATAGATAGACAAGTCCAAAAGTTACAACGTGAAACTTGTTCTCTGAATGATATTGTGAGCGATTTAGTTGAGGAGTTTGGAGCAATGGCAACTGCGGCAGGAATAAAGGTGACATCTTCAATACGGGTGCATCAACCCGTGAATATTATAGGTAATTCTGATCAGCTTTATAGATTATTTTCTAATTTAATTGTCAATGCAATTCTATACACAACTAAAGGAGGAGAGGTCACAGTTTTTTTAGATCGCAACGAACATAACGCCGTTATTAAAGTTCAAGATACAGGCATTGGTATCCCGAAACATGAACTTAAGCGGATTTTTGATCGCTTTTATCGAGTAAGTAGCGATCGCTCTCGTAGTACTGGTGGCTCTGGTTTAGGATTAGCTATTGTTCAAGCTATTGTTCTGGCGCATCAAGGTAAATTAAATGTACAAAGCGAATTAGGTAAAGGCAGCACTTTTACCGTTGAATTACCCTTCAATACCCCCTCACTTAAAAGTTTTTACTCAATGCAGTACTAAGACATCAAAAAAATTGCGATCGCAATTTTTTTGATGTGCTAACCTCAGTCTGAGCTAAGCAAAACTTAAAGGTACAGATTTTAGTGAAAGTAAGTAGTTAATTGAGAAGATAAAAGAACTAAAATCTCATATAATTTAGTAAATAAGATGCAATTTGTCTCAGCAATTGCTAGTGATGAATAAGCTGCTCTTTTAAATTAGACTTCTTGCACGAATATTAGAAAATAAAAACTTTTATTTTCATGCAGAGGAACCAATGCGTTACCCGGTTTACCCATGTTCTAGCGACTGGCGTCGCGCAGTGAGTATGAGTAATAAGAAAGCCTTGCGACGCAGGGGCCTATCTCTAGTGCATACTTCCTTTTTCCAGCTTAAACAAGTTGATTTTGGTAATTGAGAAAATGAGTTTCTCTATGTATTTTACAAAAGATAATGATCCGCTCCCAAAAATTAGCGAAGTAAATATTAATCACACTTTTGCTAAACAAGCTAACATTTTTGATAATTCTTCAAATTACTCTGATTTCACAGATAAGATTAATTTGAGTAATCGTAGTAGTTATACATCAAAAAGAATATCTGCTGTTGGAGACGATAATCGCACATCTCATACGTTAGAAGCTGCAAGCAGTCAAATTACTACCCAAACTCTTGCTGTTACTCCTACTCCTAAACCAGATTTGGTAATACAAAATGTCGCTGCTCCTAGTTCGGTACTAGTTGGTAGCAACATGCAAATAAACTATCAAATCAAAAACCAAGGTGGTAACAATGCCGCTGCTAACTACACCTTATTTTATCTATCTAAAGATCAGACTGTTAGCGATGATGATGTTTACTTAGGATCGAACTCTGTTAATAGTTTGGAAGCCGGCAAATACAATTCACAATCAGCTAAATTTAATCTAGGCACTGGTCTGGCTGTAGGTAGCTATTACTTAATATTTAAAACTGATGGTACTGGCGAGATTATTGAAAGCAATGAAAATAATAATCTCTTTGTCAAAGCTATTAATCTCACTCTCATTAAGGCAGATTTAATAGTCCAGAATGCTGCTATTCCTACATCGGTAACTGTTGGAGATACTATCAAAGTCAGCTATCAGATAAAAAACCAAGGCGTTGGTAATGCTATTTCTAGTTATACTAAGTTTTATCTGTCTAAAGACAAAGCTATCAGCAATGATGACACATACTTAGGTTACGACTCTGTTAATAGTGTGGCGGCAGGTGCTTATAGTTCAGAAACACGCTCACTAAGTATTGTTAAGAATATTGTGGCAGGTAGTTATTATTTTATATATCAAGCCGATGGCTATCAAAATGTCATTGAAAGTAATGAAAGTAATAATGTATTTTCTAAATATATAAATGTCAAAAATAACTATAGCTCTACAAATGGTTATGGCTTGATTAATGCAGCAGCAGCAGTGGCTAAAGCTATTAATCAAAATACATTTGTTGACGTTCCCAATCTTGGCGGTAATAATTGGGGAGCAGACCAAATCAAAGCTGCAGAAGTTTGGGCAAAGGGATATACAGGTAAGGGAATTACTGTTGCTGTTGTAGATTCTGGAGTCGATCGCAATCACCCAGACTTAAGCGCTAATATCTGGAAGAATACGAAGGAAATTTTTGGTAACGGTAAAGATGATGACGGCAACGGCTACGTTGATGACATCTATGGTTGGAATTTCCATGACAATAACAACAATATTTTAGATAAAAACGGTCATGGAACTCATGTTGCTGGCACCATTGCTGGAGTGAAGAATAGTTTCGGTGTTACTGGCATTGCCTATAGTGCCAAAATTATGCCAGTGAAAGTCTTGGGTGATGATAAAGTAGGTGACGATACTGCGGTTGCTAGTGGCATTCGCTATGCTGTCAACAATGGAGCTAATGTGATTAATCTCAGCTTAACTCAACAGCAGCCCAGCATTTACTTAGAGTCAGCGATTCAATATGCTAGCAGTAAAGGGGCGATCGTTGTGATGTCAGCTGGTAATAGGAGTAGCTTAAAACCTGATTATCCTGCTAACTATGCGAAGAGTTGGGGACTTGCAGTTGGAGCAGTAGATCAGTATGGTAAGATGGCTAATTTCTCTAACTTAGCAGGATCTGACCTATTAGCCTATGTCACATCTGGCGGAGTTAATATTTACTCTACACTTCCAGCTAATAAATATGGTTATCTAAGTGGAACCTCTATGGCCACTCCCCATGTTGCTGGTGCAATAGCTTTAATGCTTAGCGCTAACAAAAGTTTAACTGGTGCCCAAGTACGACAAATTATTACATCAACAGCAAGAAATACTTTGATAATCTAGTGGTCTGTCCCATTAATTTGATAGGTATGTAGTTGCGCTTTAGCACCTCTAAATTTGATGACTAAAAGAATTAAATCCTCATACTAGAAGCTTTAGTAAGTTTTTCAAGTCAGACTAAAGCTTCTTACCAATCATGAACTCTAGATAAGTAGCAAGTACAATTCTTCCATAGAAAAAGGGAACACAAACATATACTTCGTGTACTGTGCTGTTCGAGTTATAGATTGGTTTAGGATTGTTTTAAGCTAGCTGCTTGCTTTTTTCTCAGCCATACTCCTAGTAGTCCTGCAACTGCTGTGCCTCCTAAAGTGAATGGTTCTGGTACAGCTGCACCATCAATATCTTTAGTACGATAGACACTCACATCATCCAAGTTTAACCAGTCGTATCCAACCTTAGAGACAAACTTTAAATCTGTACGTTTTGAGGTGGCTGTAAAATCAACATCATATCGTGTGTAATCTTGGAGGGTGATATTTGTCAGACCAAAAACTTCGTCGCCATCGACAAATACTTTAAATTCGTTACCGAGGCGAGGCGCTTCTTCTGCTGATGCTAAGTAGAAGCTAAGTCTGTATTCCTTATTCTTTTTGGTTTTCAGAGTTTGTGACAGACTAGCAGATAGGTCATCAGGAGTGTAACCAAGACGTATACCTTGGATGCCACTGTTGGCATAACTGGACAGATATGTAGTGTAAACCCCAAAAAATTGACTATCATTAGTCCACCCTGTAAAGAAAGGATTGGGCCGGGTAGGATCGTAGTCTTCATTAATAAATGGGTCGTCTTCAAAACTACCATTTTCCACAAGATTTACTTTCGCTGCTTGCGCCTTGGGAATATAAGTACCCGTGATGATAGCGGTACTCACAAAAGCACTGGTTACACCACAAACAACGAGTCCTAATTTTTTAGCTGATTTCACGAAACTTCACTCCAAATAGTTGAATTTATTGAACCGCAAAGATGCCAAGAGCGCCAAGAATTCGTATAGCCTACGGTAAGCTTGTGTTAAGCAGGAACACCAAACCCACGACCATTGAATTTTGATTTAGCTGTAGTACTCTTCAGGTAGTTAGCAAAACTATTTGCTTTCGTACTGTTAGTAGTTCTTGTGAGTACGGCTGCTGGATACTCAATGGCTGTGTGACAACTTTGTGGTGCGGGTGAGCCGACTTGTTGTGTTTGTGTAGTACTGGAAACTGCTTGATCAGTAACGTAGACTATACCTGCATCGATAGTGTTACCGTTCAGGGTTTTAGTTTGAACTGCTGTTAAGACGTTACGGACATTGCTAGCAAATACTAGCTTGTTGGCAGTCGTGCTATTGAGGAGGGTGTTGTAAGTACCTCCTCCACAACCGCTACCGGTACTTTGCAAAACTTCTCTGGCATAAGCCCCGGCTGGAACTGTTGCAGGATCGCCAATGGCAATGCCTCTGATGCCGCTGCGAGGAGGACTACTAGTGGTACTGTTTGTGAGTTTACTAAAACCAGAAATAGCCGGACTAGGAGCAGGAGAAGTGGGCGTAGTCGGTCTAATTAAGACTAGACGATTAGTAGCAACTATCTTGGGCCAACCTGATTGTAATTTCCCTGCGCTCTGCAAGCTATTCATTTGGCTTCTAGCAGCAGATATGAAAATGTCTGGTATGCCTGCTGACTCATTTGCTGGTAGATTTATTTGGCTTAACAAAGCACCGGAAGAATCAAAAGTATTAACAAAGGTTATCGGCGGGTTAGCTGCGTTATACGCACTCTCAATCTCTGGTAGCACTTCTGTTAAGCTAACAGCAGCAAACACGCGCAGTGTAGTCGCCTGTGCCTGTGCTGTTTTGATTGTGGAATTTAAAAGCGGTAAGCCAATTACCAGCATTAAGCTAGCAACTGCTATACTCATCAAAGTGATAAATCGTCTTCTGTGACTGTGAAACATTTTGTAGATGAAATTGATAGAAGGCGTAATATTACCAACTGAAATGGTGTATACCAAAAATATTGGTAATAAGATTATCAGTAATATTACCAGTACCAGCCAAAATTACCAACATAATTGGTAATGAAATCTTGACATCTCTTCTCTGTTCCCTGTTGCCTATTTTTAAGGCAGGTCTATTGAGCGCATTGCAAAATTTTTGCTTGAGGATAGTCTTTTCGTAGTTGTAGTTGCCGTTGTCGCTGCGATCGCCCGTAAGTTGGTAACTGTTGTAATACTTCTGGCTTCGGTGGAATTAATGACTTTTCTTCTCCTAAACTGCTAAACATGATGACAGACTGTAATTGCAAACGACGTTGTTGATGCTGCTGGTATAGTTCAGTATAAGCTTGAACAACCTGCTGCCACTCTGCTGCTGGGCAATAGCTGCGATCAATCAGTACTGTGATTGCCGGAATTGCAAAGAACCAACCGATCAGCAATCCAGTAATTAAAAACACCAACCAACTAAATCCTAAAGTTTTGAGGAGTTGCATTTTTTTAATTCGTAATTCGTAATTTAAGTAGCCATCATGAACTGCGTATATCAATTCCCCATTCCTAACCTAAAGATTGGTCTGAAATAAGTCTTTGAGCAAAACTTGCACTCTTTCGGGTGTGCCTTCGTAAACACTACCTTCCCGAATTGCGGCGATCGCTTCTAATTCCTGTTGATTCACTTCACCGTAGGCAATGGGATATACTCTGACTCTGCTGTGCTTAATTACACCCTTAATTTTCTCAAAATCGATTCCGTTGGTTCGTTCTCCGTCGGTAAGCAGTAGTGCATAAAATCGCCCTGATGGATCGGTTTTCTGCTTTTCTATGAGGTCTGCTAGACCAACGGCGAGTCCGTCATAGAGAGCGGTTGCGCCATCAGGACGGAGTTGATCAATAGCGGCAAATAATCGCTTTTGTTCTAACTCGTTGAAGGGAGCTAGAGCAATGCGGCGAGTGGGGCGATCGCTAAATGTTACTAAACCAATCTGATTACCTCGGTTAATTTGTTCGCTGGCAAGTCGTAGAGCTTCTTGAACCGCTTTCAGGCGATTGTTCTCTTCCATCGAACCGCTTGTATCGACAATCAATTCCATGTATACGGTATGTCCACCATCCTTACGCTGTTTCCAGAATGATTGAGCCGCTTTTAAAACTTCACCAGATGGTACCGGTGGAAATTGAGCTTGCTTGAGATAATTGGTCTGTTCATATCCTTGTTGTTCTGCTAGCTTTTGCATTGGCGCAGAGGTGGCAAATGCTGCAAACTTTTCCAGAGCTGCTGTTTGAGAAGCACTATTCCACTTAAAACCAACCAATGGCGAATTTTCAGGAGTACCGAAAGGAATGTAAGCAAGCTGTTCAAATCCTGGTTGCTTTTTTAAATTGACATAGCTTTGGTAGGCCATGACGATCGCTTGAAACTTTTGAGGATCACGAATCCAAATTTGCTTTAAGTCCAGGTATGTCGGCGTTGTGAGGGCGATTTGTTTTTGGAAGGAGCTAAAGACGGAGTTGACTTGAGGAGATTCTAGTTCAGCGACAGTCAACGGTTTACCATCACGAGCATGGCCTGCTGAACGCCAAAGCAGTGTGTGCAGAAAATTTAACGCCGATGAGGCAATATAAGGATTGGAATAACCAACTTTGATTTTATCTGCGAGAATGGCACTCATCAGGCGATCAAACGTCACTTCTCCACCTTGAGCCAGTTCTTGATACGTCTGGGGTTGGATAGCAAAGATGGCTTGGTTGGGGATTAATGCAGGTGCGATCGCTTGTATTGGCAATCCTTCAGCTTTTAGTAGTTCCAACCACAAAGTTGTTGCTGGTGTGTAGCCTGCGGGTTTCGCTTTCTTGGCAGCTAAAATTTGTGCCCCCAATCCAGAGGGAATATTGCGAATCCCTACCTGAATGACTTTTCCAGATGCGAGGGTTTGTCGTTGCTGATTGAATTTTTCTACAACATCAATTAACCAGCGTTCATCTTTGCGTTCTCCATTGGCTTTTTCAGCCGAGCTGTAGATTTCGATATACACAATATTTGCATCGTTGCTGGGCTTTGCACCGTATAAAGGAAAGGTATTGGGATCGGGTACAGAATTAACTACTGGGGGAATCACGACATTATACGCAGTGGTATCAGATACTAGCTGTGAATCGACTTCAATACTAGGCAACAGATTTTGACGCAGATAGCGATCAGCACTTGCAAATGAATCGATTGTTGGTGTACAAGCCCACAAAAAACTCAGGCATAGTCCGATCGCTAGCCAAAATTTAAAACGCAACTTTTTCATATTCATTTAATCCCCTAAAATTCCTCTTTCGTTTTCAGCAATCAGGATTTGTAGTCGTTTTGAGATTACCGTAGGAACAGTGAGCGATCGCCGCTCTAGGTTTTCCAATGCAAATTGGTCGCGCAATTCCTGAAGTTGGTCATGGGTTTGCTGGAGGCGAGTCAAACTGCTTTGCAACTGTTGTTGTGCTAACTCTCGATAGTGTGGCGTTTGCATTTGTTGAGTAACCTGCAATGCTTGTACGAGTCGATCAACTAGATCTAGAACAGTGTGTAAGGTTTCTAGTAGATCTAAAGTGAAGGTTGATTCTTGCTGAGCAATTTGTGTTGCTATCTGCTGAATCGCTTGAGCTTGTTGCTTAACTGTTAGCCACAAAGTATGATCAGCATCAGGAATTTGCGGATCTAAACAGTTAATATGACTAAGAAAAATATCTATTTGTAGTAAATTTGCAGAGTTTGCCCAAGAGCTTGTTTTTTGGCGTTTGAGTTGGAGGTACCAAGAGGCGATCGCCAATACAACAATTACTGCACCGCTAAATAGAACAATCAAACGCACTCCTAACCACAAAATGAAGCCAACATAACCAATTAAGAGACCAGTTAGTAATAATTGAGTTTCAGATAGTCGAAAAGAATTGCGTTTAGTTTGAGTGGTCACGTCACTTTGCTCCAAATTCAAAATTAATGATTCCTCTATTTTGTAAAATGCTGTCGTAACTGCTGCAAAAACCATTCTTTTACTGTAAAAATAAAGTATGCAAAGAAGTAAATGGGGAGGAATAGTATGATGAATAAAAATAAGGAAATTATAAGTGGCTGCAACCAGTTATAGAAACATAGCAATGCTGCGTCTCTACAGGTTTGAATATGATAGGTAATCCGCTTCTGACTCTGCTAAAGGACTATCGGTGGCTAGAGTGAAAATCGCCGGGATATTTACTTAACTTTACAAATTGATTTATTTACGACAAGGAACATCTTTCACAAGTTCAAACTTTAAGTTATTATTCACAGTCACGATCGCACGGGTAGTAAATTCTCTGCGATCGCCTCTGGCATCAAAACTAATCGATAAGCCTTTGATAATCGTACTTGATGCTGCTATTCCCGGTCTAATTCCTGTTTCAGATAATTTTTGCTGGATATCTTGTCGATTTATAGGTGAATTTGATAGTTTAATAGCCTGTAAAATTGCTTGCACAGCGTCATCTGCTAGGGCTGTGCGTCGATTCAAATCACCACCCCAATATTCATTATTTTGTTGCCGATACTCTTGAGCGCCACATTGGTTTGGATGCCAATCAACTGCCAAAAATAAGCGATTTACTGTTGTATTTTTAGCCTGATTAATGACTTCTTGGAGATAGAGAGTATTTGCGCCTAAAATTGGTCTTTCTCCATTGTTCAATTTGATAATATCTACCGCTTTTTGAAATGCTAAAATATCATCAGTTCCGCCATCAGGTAATACCACTAGAGCATCCGCATCTTTAACTTGTGGCGGAAGGTGACTAGTATCAAAGTTTGAATCTGATATATCAAATGTAGCAATTACGCGTCCTTGAAACGCTTTGAGAACCCGAACAAACTCATTAGATAAATCCTTACTAAAAGATTCTTTACTGTTATAAAAAATTACCACTCCTGGCTGAGGTTTTTTGAGATCCTCAACTAAATATTTCACTAAACTATCAGCTTCAACTCTACTGGATGAAACGGTACGGAAAAATACTCGATTGGGGTCTTTACAGTCTTGATATGATTGCAAGTTGACAACAGTGCTAGTGGGAGAAATAACCACAAGTTCTTTGAGTGAATAAACCTTCAAAGCTGCACAAGTATTAGGAGAGGTATAGTGTCCTACCACAGCGATAATTTTGGGATCTTCTGTCAGAAATTTGGCAACCTTCTCAGCTTGAGCGCGGTTATTGCTATCGTTAGCGATCGCAACTTTTAAGTTGATTCCTTTGTTGATGGCTATATCTTGGGCTTGAGCAACTCCAAATACAATATGCAATCCCGAATCGAGATTCAATGGCCCAGCTACAGCAATGGTATAAATTGGCAAACTTTTATTTTGGCTATGTCGATGATTTAAAAAAGCATTATTACGATAAATCAGAATTTCTGGATCTTGTAGTGCTGCTAAAGCCACTTGACGGCGGTTAGGAACATCTTTATTTTGTTTTGCCTGAATGCGGATATTATCAAAAATCGTCACCGATTTGTCATATTTACCTTCAGAAAATGCTTTAATTCCTTGCTGCTTTAATGAGAGATATGGTTCACTGAGTTGCACTTTACTATTAGCTATTGGCTTTTCTCCATAGCTAATAAAGTTCTCTATATTATTAGCAACTGGCTTTTGAACCTCGCTGTGATTGATGCAAATTGAGCCAAAAAGCTGACAGCGATTAATTGTAATTACAGCAATTATGCCAACCAAGGCAACAAATCCAATCAGGAAATGAGGACGAAGCAGGTAAAATTGTGAACGGCACAATGATGATAAAAACTGTCGCTGGCGAGTTGGAGTAGGCCAGATAAACTCTGGCTGATTTGGATTCAAGCAAACAGCGGGTAGCCAGGAAGCGGCAGGAAAGTTGCTTTGTACAGATTCAAGGCGATCGCGGGCTTCACGAACTGCTAAACAAAGGGGTTTACCTTGAGAAAATTGCTCTAAAAAGTAGAGTAAGAATTTACAAGCAATCTGATCGGGTACAGGTTCCCGCATTACAATCATGGCTGGCACATTCAATTTTGCGAGGAAATCTGCAATCCCTAATCCATCACATGAATTGAAAATTGCCAACTTTAAACCATTCGTTACCGCTCTCGCTAAGCTCGGGCGTAACGTATTTAACGATAGAGAAATGTGCTGATTAATTTGAATTTGTCCACTTTCAACTTCGCTGGAACTATGTCCGGCAAAAAACAATATATCCCAAGTTTCATTAAATAATAAATCAGATAAAGTGTCTTCAGTTGGCTCTAATTGCTTAATAATTTGCGCTCCCCGCTGCTTTAGTATTTCTAGTGCGGCTTCATCTTTTTCTAGTTGCAAACCACCATGAGAACTGCCGAAAATAGCTAGAACTCTGATTGGTGCTTTCAAAGAGGGAACTCGCTGACTAAACTTAGTGAATAAGGCAAATTCAGCATGGGGAAGGTTAGTAAATAAATCCCAGAAATGCCAGGGTAGCCTACGCAAAAGTTCATTTTGCTGATGATCTCTTGTCTGAGTACGAATGATAATTGGTACAGATTGATCAGCATTCACCCTTTCATTGGCGCGGATGCGATCGCACAAACGCTCGAATGCTTGATCCCCAAACCAATTTCTACATAAAATTTCCAGCTTTTTAGTTTTTTGTCTCCAGTCTACTTTGGCTACATTTGTGACTTGCAGAGGAACCACTTGCAGTTGCCGACTGCCTTCGAGTGATATCTCTTTCCACTCCTGATAAAGCTTCGGCATTTCTGGCGCGGCAGGAATAGAAAGAAAATGATCATCTTCTTGAATAATTTGGCCATCTTCTAAAATCTGAAGCGTCACAGAGAATCCGTCAGCGAAGCTACCACCATTAATCTCAATCACGACAGCAACGTTTTGAGGGAGTTGAGGATTGGAGGGAGGCTTAGCCATAGGGGGCAGCTGACAGGTGTAGGTTTTTAATATTTTGCGTTTTGTATCGACGCACAGACGCAAAGAAAGATTTCGGAACGGAAAAATATATAGGCTTTTTCAGATTGAATGTGAAAAACCTACACTTGTGGGGTAGGAGGTAGAGGGCGACTGTCGTCTTGGGGTTTCAACCTACCTTCTTTAGCTTATCAAGACTAAACAACAAAACTCTCGCTAAAACTGGCATCATTAAGAACTACACGAATACTAAAGCGATCGCCTCCGTCCGCTGTAAATTTGAACTGCATATAGTGATCTTGCTGTCGTGATTCTACTTCAAAAAACGGATTTCCTCTTTCATCTAGTCCGATGAGCTTCAACCCCGATGGCAAGTGAGATAATTGTTTCAAAGAATACACTCTTGACAAAATTAGCATCTTGCTATCTGACTTCGGCAAAATACCGATCATTAGTACTATAGGATGTCCTGTAAGATAAATTCCTAAATCTTTCGCACTGATCACCGGACAAGCCACATGTTGTGGATTTAGTTCCCACAACAACTCGGCAGACTGCCAGCGAATTTCATCATCTTGAGTCGTTTGAATTAGCTTTACTAAGGTTTCTTGGAGATTTAGATTCACCGGAATAGGTTGCACTGATTCAGCAGATTGTCGGCGATAGAGTTGTTCGACTCGTTGGCGAATCGGCTCATCACCTCGTTGAGGCTGTAACTCGTAAAATTGTAGAATTGCTGCTCTCAAAGTGCTAAGCAAGTCTTGTGGGGGTTGCCAATCGGGTTCAAATATGCGTTGACGCCACTGATTGAGTTGCACGATTGGTTGCGGCGATCGCTCTAAAGTCAAGCGGTCAAGTAATATATCAAGCGGTTGAAAATAACTGCGTGGTAATTCCGGCACTGATATCGATTCTACAAATCCTAAAACTTGTCCCTCTTGATAGGGTTCATCGAGTTGAATCATCACATAGCCGATGCGTTCTGACCACACTTGTTGGGGAATTTTACACTTGCGATCGCTTTGCCGCAGTGAACGACACTCTAAAAAGCCTTGCAAACTAGGAATATACAAATCTGCAATATTTTCTAGCAGGCGCTCAAGGGGGTTCCAGCTATGACTTGCTTCTAAATCGGTATGAACGCCTAACAATTGCAAATAACGCTGAGTTACCAATACAGCTAGCGTATTACGATAAACTTGTTGCGATCGCTTTGGAGTTGGTTGTTGTTGGGCAAACTGGTAAGCTTGCTTGCGGTCGGTTGCCGTAATGGGAATTGCGATCGGCATAAATTTTGTAACAGTATCAATCATGATTCATGTTCAGAAAACTAGAAACTGTTGGGAATACTATTCAGACAACAACTGTTTGAAACGAGGGAAACATCGCGTTCGACAAAATCTTTTCAGTACCAATGGTTCGACTTCGTATTTTTGGGCGATCGTATTCCAAGAAAATTCCCCAGAATCGCCCAACACTGTCAAAATCTGAATTAACAAAACCTGACAGTTAAAATGGGGAGGACTCTGCATTCGACAATCTTTGAACAAATGCGAATGATTTTTGACTAACTCTAGCCATTCTTGGATCGTTTCATGCCAACGTTCTGGTTCTGGTGCAGGAGGATAAATCCACTCAGTATCCTCTTCACTCGCTGGAGGATGTAATTGTCTTCTGGCTTCATCAGCTTTTTCTCGAATCACATCCAGAATCACCCATCCCAGTTTTTGGTTAAACCAAGTAACAAAGCTTGCCTTTTGTGGGTTATATTGATCAAAATCTTCCACAAACCATACCCAGGTTCGTGATAAAGCTTCACCGTAGACATCCGGTGATATCCTGCCACCGTGCCGAAGCAGCCTGGAAGATTTGATCATTGCAGTGATCAAATCTATGCCTCGATTTGGGTAATCAGTCTGACATGCTTGCAGAAATAGCCATTGACGAGTAGGGATATCGTTCATGATTTCCCGGATTAGTTCTTGTTGCTGTAATAGCCTGCTCCTCTCAATTGGATTATTTAAAGCAGCCTGAAGCAAGCCAATCAAAGGAGGGGCGCTTAAGTCATTACACATAGAAGTTATCCAGGCCCAATCAATTGAGGTTTGAATATCATCACAGCACCCCACATTCTCTTAACTTGTCTTGATAGACTATCGGAATCAGAGATGAGGATAATCGAGATTATTTACAAAACTTTATTAAGGGAGTAGGGAGTAGGGAGTAGGGAGTAGGGAGTAGGGGGAGAGTAAAATAATTACGAATCCCAATTCCCCAGTCTCCATTCCCCAGTCTCCATTCCCCAATCCCCAATCCCCAGTCCCCAATCCCCAGTCTCCATTCCCCAGTCTCCAGTCCCCAATCCCCAATCCCCAGTCCCCAATCCCCAATCCCCAGTCCCCAATCCCCAGTTCCCACACCTAACGCAACGATTCGATTGTAGGCGAGCCGTCAGATTTAATCCAAGCTATTTGAGCAATACCGCGATCGCGTGCATATTGCCTGATGGCTTGTGCGTCTCTTCCCCCTAAATCCATTTCTACTCGCACTAGATGAGTTGAATCTCGCAGTTTTTGCGCGTAGGCAAAGGCAGTAGCGTTAGCACTTGCTGTCTCTGATACTACTAACCAATTACTCGCTGGGGTTGCTTGTGGTAATTGCTGAGTAGATAAGAGTATTTGGTATAAATCTTCTATATTGAGAACAAAACCAATACCGGGAATATTTGCTTTTTGGGGATGATATAGCCCTAAAAGTTGGTCGTAGCGACCACCCCGTCCTAAAACTCTGGCTTGCGACTCGGTATCACTAACTACTTCAAAGACAATGCCAGTATAGTAATCTATCGTTTGAATGAGGCTGAGGTCAAGAATTAGGGGAAAATCTTTACCAAATTCTAGTAAATCTACTAGGGATTTGAGGTGATTAAATGCTTGTTGCTGCTCTTGGTCTAAATCCAGGCTGCTGACTTTTTGCAAGACATCTGTACTTGTGCCACGCAAATCTAGCATCATTCTGGCGCGATCGCGCAGTTCTTCACTTAAAGGTAGAGTATCTATAGTAATGCGGTCAAGATTAGCGATCGCACTACGTATTTGATCTTGTAAATCGACAGGGAAAGCATTTAAAAGCGATCGGGTAATTCCTGCCTCACCTAAAATTAAATGCCATTTTTTTAAACCTAGTGCGGCTAAACAATCTGCTACTAGCAGTAGCACCTCTGCGTTTGCTAGCAATCCACCAGTACCCAATAACTCTACTCCAGCCTGATAAAACTCTTGCTGGCTATTATGCCTACTTTCCCAAGTGCGGCGGAATACATTAGCATTGTAGTACAAACGTTGTGGATAGGTAACACCGTCCATCCGAGTCACAACAGTACGAGCAATAGACGCGGTTAATTCTGGACGCAACCCTAACTCGTCACCTTCGCCATTTTGTAGTTGAATCACCATCTGGCGCTGAATTGCTTCCCCTGCCATCAGGGTATCCATTCGCTCTAGAGTAGAGGTGATAATTCTGTGATATCCCCAACGGTGAAACACCTGTTGTAATCTATCTTCAATCCAGCGTTTTTGAGCCACATCCAAAGGCAGCAAATCCCTGGCTCCCGCTGCTGGTTGATACACCATTCCATCCTCCGTAATCTCAGTCTCACCGTCACCTCAAGCTTATACTAAGTTGGGAATGGGGAATTAAGAGGACGCGGGAACGCAGGGACGCGGGGCGCGGGGAATGTACATGAAAGGACACGGGGACACGGGGATGCGGGGACGCGGGGCGCGGGGAATGTACATGAAAGGACACGGGGACACGGGGATGCGGGGACGCGGGGAATAGACCTCTTGCAAAAGTCGGATACTCGCCAGAAAATAAATTTTCTGGCTGATAACTCAAGTCGGTTTCAACCGACTAATAACAGTATTTTTAGTCCGTTTCAACGGACTTTTGCTATTAGGCAGAGACTTGAGTCTCTGACGGTTCAAGTATTTTTGCAAGAAGTCTAATGTACATGAAAGGACACGGGGACGCGGGGACGCGGGGAATGTACATGAAAGTTTCTCCGCGTCACCGTGTCTCCCTCTCTCCGCGTCATCTCTAGCCCCTATGCCTTTTTCTTTCCACCAAACAAACCACCAAATAAACCGCTACCCCCAGTTTTATCTGGTTGCTTAGATCCGGTAATGGCAGTTGAAGTGACTTTCTGCTCACTGGCTGATTGTCCCAAAAATTTATCTAGTTTGGGTTTCCATTGCAATGCTATTTGGTCGTTAGGGTCTAGTTTGAGAGCATTGTCAAAGTGAATTTTCGCCATTTTCAGCTGATTTTGCTTCAAATACACCATCGCTATTAAGCTATGACAGCGACTGTTCTTAGGTTCTAATTTGAGGGCATCTTGTAACTCTACTTTGGCTTGAGCAAATTGATTTTTTTCAATCAAAGTTTGAGCGCGACGGATGTACTGTTCTATAACCGAGTCTTCTTTGGCTGGCGCTGGTGCAGCTGTAGGTGTTGTATTTGGCTGAGGTGGGTTTGGGGTGGCTTTGGGTTGAGTCGGTGGCGGTGCTGATAACTTGCCTGCACTCCGCATCAAATAGACTAAATTTAATTCACTCACTTGAGCAATGATTTGCAGTGCTTGCTGTAAGGAATCATATTGGGTTTCAGCAATTTTTGCGATCGCACTTCGATAAAAATGATCAATGTTAGGGGCCCCGGCTAATTGTCTAGCTAAGTCAGTGGTCAATTCTACCGTAGCTGGTTCTTGTATCAACCTCCTGCCCATTTGCGACAACACTAGAATGTATTCTGTACGAGTGCGTTCTCCAGAAAGTTTTTCGTAAGCTGGATTAACCAACTTAGATAAAAATTCGTTAGCTAGCTGCTTTTGAGTAGCCGTTGCGGTAGCAATACTATCTGGATGTAGTAGGCGGGCAATCTTCAGATAGCGTTTGCGGATATCTCTGACACTCGCATCAACTGGCACACACAGAATTGCGTGGTGATCTATGAAATCATATTTAAAAAGTCCACGGTCTATTTTTAAAGACATAAAGCGGTTTCGCACCAAAAAACCAAAAGATTCCTTCTAGTTTACTTCGCTTATTTGGTGGTAGTCAGTAGCAATTTGTCAAGTGGCTATTGTCATAAGTTTGTCATAGCGCTTGAGCGGCTCAAAAATTTCTCTGGGTCAGAGCCACAAGCTCAACTACATATTAGAGGAATATAGGTATTAAAAGGCGATCGCTTACTTGGAGGATTTATGACAACTGTTGACCACTTGCTTTTTGTATTAAAACTTTTCACTGCTTTGGGCTGTGGACTGGTGGCAGGTGTTTTTTTTGCCTTCTCAACTTTTGTAATGAACGCTCTTACTAGACTTCAGGCGCGAGAAGGCATTATTGCCATGCAATCGATCAATATCACAGCGATCAATCCTTTGTTTATGGTAGCACTCTTTGGAACGGCTTTAGGCTGTCTATTTTTGGCGATCGCCTCGCTGTCAAAATGGGATCAACCTGTTGCGGTCTACTTGGTGACTGGTAGCTTGCTTTATCTCGTTGGCACTATTTTAGTGACAATTGTCTTCAATGTACCACTAAATAATGCTCTGGCGATCGCCAAACCAGATAGCCCTGAGGGTGTAGATCTCTGGGCTAGATATCTGACTAACTGGACACTCTGGAATCATGTTCGGACAATAGCAGCGTTGGGGGCAGCTACATTGCTGACAATTGCGCTTTGCAAGTAAACAGTGCAATAGGAATATTCTATTTAGCATCGTTCTGATTTATGGGCGATCGCTTCACCAATGATTTAACAATTAAGTATTTTGCATACAATCGCCTAGTTCACTGGTACTAACTATTGATATCCAATAATCCAGGGGGTGGGGTTATTTCAATGCGGCCTGCTTGTAAGTCTACTACTGGAGCGATCGCTTTGACGAAAGGAATTAATACTGTCTGTTTTTTGTCATTGGCGAATGATTCATCTAATTTCACTTCTAGTAAGTCATTGCCGGCAGGGATAATATCTACTACTGTGCCGACGAGTTCGCCGGATGTTTGCATGAAGACTTGTAAATCAATTAAGTCTAGGACATGATATTCATCTTCGCCTAGTTGGGGGCGATCGCTTGCTGGTACTATTAATTTACAACCACGCAATTCCTCTGCTTGGTTGCGATTTTCCACGCCAGCTAGTTGCAAAACATACAAGTTTTTGCCATTAATATAACGCCCTGACAATAATTCTATTGGTTGCGGTTCTTTCTGGTCTGGACGCAGTAACCAACGTTTTCCTGGCACCTCAAATCTTTCGGGGAAGTCTGACTCAGGATAAACCCGCACTTCCCCAGACAAACCTTGAGGGGCAACAATTTTACCGATTTCTAGCCATTCGTCATTTGTCATGGGGAATGGGGAATTGCCATTTGTCATTAGATTATTCTTTGCGTCCACGTGTCTTTTCACTCAGCACTCAACTACGCACTCACAGCCGCGCGTTGATAAGCTTGTTCGGCTACTTTTGCTAGGCGCTGCATTCCGATGGCAATTTCTTCATTGCTACCGGTAAGGCTGATACGGAAACATTGGTGTTTGTGGGGCCATTCTTGTTCTTGTAAACCTGGGAAGAAGGTACTACCAGGTACGATAATGACGCCTACTTGCTTTAATTGCTGGTACAGTTCCCAATCGCTGATGGGTAAATCTTCTAACCACAACCAAGCAAATATTGCCCCTTCACCACGATGCAAGAACCAAGGTAAATTTTTCGGCATTGCTTGCTCTAAATTAGTTTCCAAGACGGTAAACTTGTTCTGGTAAAATGGGCGGATGACTGTGTGAGATATCTCTACTAAAGCACCAGAGTTAATTGCATAGGCTGCGATCGCTTGTCCGTAACGTGAAGAGTGCAGACTGGCATTGGCTTGAAAACACTCTAGCACCTCTATCCACTTTTCATCTGCGATCGCAATCCCAATTCTTTCCCCTGGCAATCCCGCTTTTGATAAACTCATACAGTGCAAGATATTATTCCCAAACACTGGTGTCATATCGGTAAAATTCAATGCCGGAAATGGTGGTGCATAAGCCGAGTCAATTAATACTGGTACATCATAAGATGCAGCCAGAGCAGTAATTCTCTTCACCTCTTCATCGGTCAAAACATTACCCGTGGGATTACAGGGACGAGAGAAAATTACGCAACCAGTGCTTTCTGTAATCGATACTTGGCTAAAGTCTGGGCGATATTTAAATCTATGAGCAGCTACATCGATATCTAAAGTGGGTTTGTAGGCAACTAAGGCATCGGGAACTAAGCAGATACCACCGTATCCTGTATAGTCGGGACTTAAGGGTAAAACAATTTTTTTAACTTCGCCGCTGGGAGTATAACCACCGTATGCGTTAGCGGCGTAGAAATAGAGAGTTTGACTACCGGGGGTAATTAAAATATTGCGCTCAGTCAAATTTAGACCGTAGCGTTTGTTAAAATCATTAGCGATCGCCTCAATGAGTGGTGCATAACCCTGGCTTGAACCGTAGCGACAAACCACCTCACCATATTCTGAGCTAGCCAATAATTGTGCAGTACAATCTCGCCACAGCTGCTCTACCTCTGGCAAAATCAAAGGGTTGCCAGCACTCAAATTAATAAACTGCTGCCCCGCATCCGCTCGTAAGGTTTCGATAATGTCCTTCATAATTGCTCTTACGCCAGTTAAGTTGGACATTTGAGCGCCAATTTGAGTTAGGGCAGGGTTCATAAGCTGTGAAATTAATGTATTAATCAATAAGTGGACGAAATTACCAGGGATTCTGTTACTACAGAATTCACCTTGTTGCCTTTAATCAATCTAACTAGAGAATGTCATTTTAACAAAGCAAAATGATCGTTTTAAAAGTTCCTACACTGAGACAGATGGGGGATGGCAGAAACGCAGGGACACAAAGATGAGCCTTTGAGGTTGAGCCTTTGAGCCTGAAAGCGGATTCCTATATATGCTATTGGTGAAGGCAACTCAATTACAGGAGAGATGACATTGGAAGTTAAAGCAGCAGTTGCTTACAGCGCAGGTAAGCCGTTAACTATTGAAACCATTCAACTCTCAGCACCACAAGCTGGCGAAGTGTTAGTTGAGATTAAAGCCACTGGAGTTTGCCATACTGACGCTTACACCCTTTCTGGTGATGATCCTGAAGGTTTATTTCCTGCTATTTTAGGACATGAAGGGGCTGGTGTTGTGGTAGAGGTGGGTAGTGGCGTTACCAGTGTTAAACCAGGGGATCATGTAATCCCTTTGTATACCCCAGAATGTCGTCAGTGCGAATATTGTCTCAGCTTCAAAACCAATCTCTGTCAAGCTATTCGCCAAACTCAGGGGCGTGGTGTGATGCCTAATGGCACGAGTCGCTTTAGTATTGATGGACAGATGATTCATCATTATATGGGCACATCTACCTTTGCCAATTACACGGTTTTACCAGAAATCGCTGTGGCCAAAATTCGGGAAGATGCCCCTTTTGATAAGGTTTGTTACATTGGCTGTGGTGTGACAACGGGTATTGGTGCAGTCATCAATACAGCTAAAGTGGAACCAGGTGCAAATGTAGTGGTGTTTGGCTTGGGTGGTATCGGCTTAAATGTCATCCAAGGGGCGCGGATGGTGGGAGCAAATATGATTGTAGGAGTTGATATTAATCCCAGCAAACACGCTTTAGCTGAAAAGTTTGGCATGACACATTTTGTCAATCCTCAAGAAGTGGAGGGCGATTTAGTTCCTTACTTAGTTGATTTAACAAAAGGTGGTGCTGACTATAGTTTTGAATGTATTGGCAATGTCAAAGTGATGCGACAAGCATTAGAGTGTTGTCACAAAGGTTGGGGTGTAAGTGTAATTATTGGTGTCGCTGGTGCGGGACAGGAAATTAGTACTCGTCCCTTTCAACTTGTAACTGGGCGTGTTTGGAAAGGTTCAGCATTCGGTGGTGCTAGAGGGCGTACAGATGTACCGAAAATAGTTAATTGGTATATGGATGGCAAGATAAACATCGATGATTTAATTACTCATGTGATGCCTCTTGAGCAGATTAATGATGCTTTTGATTTAATGCACAAAGGTGAATCTATTCGCAGTGTGGTGACTTTTTAATTGTGAGTTGGGTGGGGTAATTCCCACCTATAGTAATCCTATCTGATTTATGAAAGGGAACTCTTAAATAATTCGTAATTCGTAATGACGCTCGAGGACTCGCTACCGCTTCGCTAACGCTAACGTAATTCGTAATGACGCTCGTACCGACGCTCGAGGACTCGCTAACGCTAACGTAATTCGTAATTAACTCACACTAGAATTAAGAAAAATTTATCTTTGAACCAATGACGCAGACACCACCAACGGAGCAAACAGCGAAAAGCCTGATGCTCAATCTCTACGAAACTGACTTTTATGCTTGGACTCAACAACAAGCTAATCTCCTTCGTTATCAGCAATGGAGTCAGCTTGATGTGTCTAATTTAGTTGAGGAAATTGAATCTTTGGGCAGAAAGGAACGCCAAGAATTAAGGAATCGTTTGAGTGTCTTGATTGGACATTTGTTAAAGTGGGAATATCAATCACAGTACAGAAATCGCAGTTGGTTAAATACAATTAGAGTCCAGCGTATAGATATATTAGAAACGCTAGAAGAAAATCCTAGTCTTAAGCCATATCTCCAAGAAGTTATTCAAAAAGCTTATATAAAAGGAATTGCATTGGCTGCCAAAGAAACAAATTTACCTGTGAAAACATTTCCACAAGATTGCCCTTATATGTTAGAAGAAATTATCAGCGATCGCTTTTATCCAGGTGAAGCTGTAACAGATGATTTAATCGAATGATCAAAGTAATGCAAAATCTCTACGAAACTGACTTTTATGCTTGGACTCAACAACAAGCTAATCTCCTTCGTCATCATCAATGGAGTCAGCTTGATGTGTCTAATTTAGTTGAGGAAATTGAATTTTTGGGCAGAAAGGAACGCCAAGAATTAAGGAATCGCCTGAGTATATTGATTGGACATTTGTTGAAGTGGGAATATCAATCACAGCAGAGAAGTCGCAGTTGGTTGGCAACAATTCGAGTCCAAAGGCGGGAGACTATTAAATTACTGAGCGAAAATCCTAGCCTGAAATCTTATCTTGAAGAAACACTCAAAGAAGCCTATGAAAACGCTAGAGATTTAGCATCGGGTGAAACAAATCTACCCCTTTCAGATTTTCCCATGCAATCTTTATATCAGTTAGAAGAAATTATTAGCGATCGCTTTTATCCAGGTGAACCCACAACAGATGATTTAATGAAATAATTGCTATGGGACTCATATTTGATTTGCTAAATTAATTACTAAATGACTAATCTCAACCTCATCAGTGAATATAAATGCTTTGATGGCAATCTCGGCTTTTACTCTCATGCCTCTACCACTTGTAACAGTGAAATGCGCTTTGCTGTCTACCTACCACCACAAGCCACTCAAAAACCAGTTCCCGTCCTCTATTTTCTCTCTGGTTTGACTTGCACTGAGGAAAACTTCATGGTGAAGGCAGGGGCGCAACGCTACGCAGCAAAATATGGTTTAATGCTAGTTGCACCAGATACTAGTCCTCGTAACACTGGTATTGCAGGTGAAGATGACGATTGGGATTTTGGCACGGGTGCGGGTTTTTATGTCGATGCCACAGAACAACCGTGGCGATCGCACTATCAAATGTATACTTATATTGTCCAAGAATTACCTGCTCTAATTACCACCAACTTTCCAGTACAACCCGAAAAACAAGGTATTTTTGGTCACTCAATGGGAGGACATGGGGCGCTGGTTTGTGCAATGAGAAATCCTCAGCTATACAAATCAGTATCAGCTTTTGCACCTATCACTGCACCTATGCAATGTCCTTGGGGACAAAAGGCTTTTAGTCGTTATCTTGGTAGTCAGCAAGAAAATTGGCGTGCCTATGATGCTAGTGAGTTAGTAAAACAACTGGGATATCACAGTCTAATTCTCATCGATCAAGGCACAACTGATAAATTTTTAACTGAACAATTACTACCAGAAGTATTTAAGCAAAGTTGTGTAGATGTTAACCAACCTCTCAACTTGCGTTACCAAGAAGGCTATGACCACAGTTACTATTTTATTTCTAGCTGGATAGCAGATCACATTCGTCATCATGCGATCGCTCTCATTTCTTGATGCTATAAATATAGCACTTCTCGTTATTTTAAATTTAGAGAATCATGCTGTGAAAGCAATTTCTCTACTTTGGCTTCGTCTATTCTAGCGGTTAATTTTTTATTTTCATGTAAGTCTCTAGTAGTTTTAGCCAAAGTAAAAGTTGAGCCAACAGAAAAAGCTAAACCCATACCCATAAAGCCTTTCACCCAACTATTTACAGGTAAATTAACAATTCCAAAAGTGGTCATAGAAATAGAAATTATAAAAGCAGCCCATGTTTGAATAATCCAAGCAGCGCTATCTTTTTGATGGCCAAACTGTTGCATATTCTTTGCCTTTTGATTTAAGTAATTTAACTGTAATTGTATTGATTAATATGTTTACAATTAACAGCAATATTACCAGTTTGGTAACTGGACTCAAAAAAGTTAGCTCAAGAGCAATCAGAGCAAATAAAAACTGGTACAAGGTTTGTACCAGTTTTACGAATGGCATTTTTTTGGGGACTGGGGAACTCAGGGCCCCCACTCCCGCAGGGACTGGGAATTAGTGTTTGTTATTTCTCCCCCTGTTCCCTGTTATTCAGACTCTGGCAGCGTCTGTACTTTCCCATCGGGAGTGAGAACAACTCGAATTCTGACATTTTGCCCGTATCTATTGGCAGAAACAAAGGGTTTACCAATATCAGGCATTCCAGTGCTATTAACAAATTCTCTTGCAGCTTTATTCAGAGGCAGAATTCGTTCAACTGTGCCATCAACACCTACTACCATGCTGTATTCTAGTGTCTGTGCCAATCCCCTCGGTGGTTGCCAGCGTTTTCTGAGATATTCTCTAGCTTCTGCTACTTGAGGGGTATCAAATAACGTACTACCCCTAGTGTTTCCATCTGGGGATGCAGAGGTTGTGTTACCATCCCGTAATCTATCGATAAATGGGTTTTTCTGAGTTGTCTCAGAAGAGGTACTTACAGGAGGTAATTCTGAGGGTTGTGCTTGAGCAGAAATTGTCCCTGAAGAATTGATTTTTTCCTGCAATTGTTGCTTTGGTGGTAAGCTCTGTCTTCGAGAAAGAGTAATCCTACCTTGGGAAATTGACGCGGTAGGGTTCTGTGGGAGGTTCGGTTGAATAGCAACTGGTTGTCCAGGAATGTTGGTGGATGCGGTGACTCCTGGAGTGTTAGCAAGAGTTGGCGTTTTTGTCTGAGTTCTGGCTAGTGGGTTTTTTGACCCCAATGGAGGTACTACGGGAAGACTGGAATTCGGAGATGTTTGTGGGGTCGTTGGTAAACCAGAACCAGGGGATATTTGAGGATTTGTTGGAGGCAGACCAGAAGTAGAAAGTGGTGAAGTAGAGCCTATGGGTGGCAAAGCTTGTAAATTCGCTGGGGCAGTAGGACTCGATTGAGGTGTGGGAAAGTTGAGTTCTGGTGAAGCATCAGCAACTCTCGCTTCTGTTGGGGCTGGTGCTTTGGCTGTTTGCTGTTGCTTTTGCCTAATGTTGTTGGCATACTGCCAAGTAAATGGTGTTAAACCAACGGCAAGTACCATGATGGCGGCAACAGGTGCCCATACAGGTAACTTGAGGCTCGAACTGCTGTCGTTGAGATTTGGTAATGCCAGGACATCAGTTGAGTATTCATCCAAGGCAGTTGCCAAGTCAAATAGTTGCAACAGACTCAATTGAACTACAGGGCCTGATGCTGGATTAGCGAGGGAACCTAGAAACAGTTTGTGAGTTAAATAGCTGCCTGGTTCTAAATATATCCTTGCTCCTCCTATCTGGGGATGCAAGGACTTTAGGGTTTTGGCTGCTAAAGGAGATGGTTGAAAATCTGTTATTTCTGGTTCGTCAAGCGTTTGACTTGACTCTTTAGTGCCAGATAAACTGAGTGAGAATTTTTCGGGGGACTGTTGGAGTAATTCTTGTACGTAGATGGTTACTGCATCACACAAAGCTTCGAGTTGGTCGCGATCGCCACGGATTGGTACTCGGCGTTCTTCTGGTAGTTGCGGAGCGTCAAAACGTAGTTGAAAGCTGAGTTTTTTTAGGACAGGTTTACCCATCCAAGCGGACAAAGGTGAGCTTTGCGCCAATACTTCTAGCGTACATGAGGGGGGTGTGTAGCGACGAATTACAGAATTTGATAGAGGCATGGCAGAAAATGCGAAGGAGTCTATTTAAAATTTTGTGAAAATGTTAAGCCTGTCGCGTCTGGGGTTTCCCGTTGAGTCAACTGGCTGCTAAGAGGAGACAGTATTTGCAAAAGGATAATGGGTTTCCTGTAGCAGACTGTCCAAGACGGATGTTGGGTGAGAAATTTCAAATCTAAAATTGTGTGGAACGGTCTATGAGTGCTAACCAGAGGCGACGATGTCCTCCCGGGGCACTATAAAAAAGTAAATCTACTAGTAGTTTTAGTGCCAGATTAGTGATTAAATCTGTCGATATTTGATCATCCTCTTCCATCCGCTCTTGGTAAGTATTACAAAAAGCATCTATGTAATCTCCAAGTAAAGCAGCCTGATGAGGTTCCCGTTGGCTTTCCGCCATTTGCTCCAACAAACCAACAGCACGACGAATTAATTCTTGGTGTTGTTTAGCGAGGTAGCAGGTGATGAGAACGAGCGATCGCGCTTCTTCTACATCGAGTTTTTTTCTTCCTCCTTGACCTTTACGTATGGGATTTGATTGGCGCAGTCGCCAAAGAGCTACGCGATCTGGCACTCTTGACTCTAAATTCAAACTGGTTGCCGCCGAGAGCATCGCCTCAGAACCATCGCCTGTTAAGGTTTCTAGTGCCAATAACACTAGGTCTAACTGGGTTTTGATATTGTCCCATTGAACCGTGTTCGGGGCTGGAAGCTTGATTAAATCCTCCCACTGAGAATTTGGAGTAGCTGAGTTGGCAACCGAGTGCATAACTTTTAGCATAGGTGATCGGGCTGATAGGGGCTGTTGCTGTTACCCATTTTGAAACCAGACTCTCAAAAATTGAGGTTAGTTTCCTGTAGCTATGAGCTAGAAGCTTCAGCTAGCTGTTTTTTATGGCGGTAAGCAGCTGAGATCTTTGTCCTACTCTAAATTAAAATTTATTTTCCACAAAATGGTAAGTTGACTGTGCCATTTTATTTCTATTTAGTCTGAATTGCTATTTCAGTAGTAAGGTATAAAATACATCGTTTATTATTGTTAATCTTGAACATTAATCGCTAGTCACAGCAAGGCAATGAGCAATTAGACGCATAGCTTACATACAAGACTTTTGTAAATAAATTATTTGTGAAATATGAAATGTAGTATTCGTAAGTCTTCTAAGAATGCATAAATCTTGTTATTTACTAAATAAATTTAAGATTTTCTTTATAAATTAACTCTCACCTTTTAAGTATTTAAGGCTTGACACCTGACTACAGTTTTTAGTTTCTTAACATAACTTAAAATATTAGTACCAACTTACTTAAATAATTCGTAATTCGTAATTACGCCTAATGTGAATTAGTAATTATGGGGTCAACCAGTAGGTGTTTTTCAAACAAAACAAAATTTTGCGCCTGAAAAGCTTATCCTCTCTAGCTTTGAATCCTCTTTGAGTGTTTTGGAGGTTGACACCACCCCCTCAAATCCTTATCACAATTGCTTTTGAGGTTATTTATTATTCTTGCGCTCTTGACAACCAAACGTCTGAAAAGGTATCTTAGCTACAGGTTGACACTTTTGAACCTTGAAAACCAAATATACCAAGGCTCGCAGACCCCGGCCGTTTTAATTAACCTAAATCCCTATTAGGGATTGAAACCTTGAGCAATATACCTTGGTTCCACGCTTAAGTTTTAATTAACCTAAATCCCTATTAGGGATTGAAACCACATTTACCAAAAGCAGGAATAAGCTCTTTTACTTGTTTTAATTAACCTAAATCCCTATTAGGGATTGAAACCAAACATTACTAGGAGCAATTAGTAACGTTTTTGTTTTAATTAACCTAAATCCCTATTAGGGATTGAAACCCAAACGTTAATTTTATCTTAAAACTATTAGTTGAAGTTTTAATTAACCTAAATCCCTATTAGGGATTGAAACTAATGTACTTCCTATTTCTGATTTAACCGCCGATTGTTTTAATTAACCTAAATCCCTATTAGGGATTGAAACCCGTATATTTACTAATTACATGTGCGATTTTCGAGGTTTTAATTAACCTAAATCCCTATTAGGGATTGAAACTTTGTAGATAAAATTGTTCCCGCCAGAAAGATGAGGTTTTAATTAACCTAAATCCCTATTAGGGATTGAAACTATGAAGATTCATTTTTAGGAATTGGGGAGGATAAGTTTTAATTAACCTAAATCCCTATTAGGGATTGAAACTTGACATTGGTGGTCTTGGGCAAAGATCCAAAAGTTTTAATTAACCTAAATCCCTATTAGGGATTGAAACACCAACTAATTTTTGAATTAACATTTTCTTTCTCCGTTTTAATTAACCTAAATCCCTATTAGGGATTGAAACTATTCTGAAGAAATTCACGAGGCAATCGACTCTTTCAGATTGCTCTTTTCACTGTTCCCCGTTCCCTGTTCCCTCTTAATAGAGTGTTTATTTAGCATAACAAGTACGATAGAGCCGTTTTTAATTCACATCAGACGTTAATTAAGTTTTATGGGGATTGAGCGCAAAGTCACCAGGGGGAAACCACGCCACTTGCTTCAATCCGGGAAACCCGTCCAACGCAATGGCTCCCTAAGATCACACTGCCTCAACTTTGTAAGACAGACGCCAACACAAAATTTGCCGATTATAAAACCGGGAGACTTAAACCCACGGAACTTGTTAATCTGCTCTAATTTTCTTCAAAATCTAGAGCATCTGCCAAATCTAATGTATCTTCAAAATCTGAGCTTTCATCCAAATCTAATGTCATTTGTTGTGGTGAAGCCTCTAATTTAACCTCTCCTTTTTTAGAAACATAATCTACAAGCTTAGCCCAATGTATTTGACCATTGTTCATAAAATACTGCATAAATTCAAAGGTCATTTCATTAACCTTTGTATTGTATGTAGTTTTAAAGAGTTCATCTTTATTTTTCGCTTCTTGATCAATTGGTACAATTATCTCTTGGTAGAGATTTTCGTCCTCAGAAATAAAATTCCAGAATTCCTGTCCAGCATACTTGTAATAAGACTTATCTGGATCTAAATCTTCTTTTAATGGATTTCGATCTTTTCCATACATACAACCATTGACAGCAATAATTGTATCTGTTATACCTTGGTTTCTCAAAGCTTGTTTAGCTTTTTTAAAATTGTCTTTCATTCTATTTATCTGGTCAGAGTTTCCCCAAAAAGTTCCAGATTTAATTCCTACCACATAGTAAATTTCATTTTTCTTAAACTCCAAATCAATACTATTGAGACTAGATTTAAAACCACCATATAAGTTTGCAGATATGTATATAGCAAATCCTTCTAATAAATTCCCAAAAATAGTTTCTTCTTGAGACGAAAGGAAAGCATCTACAATACTTTTGATAAAATCTTGAGCAAATTCTATATTTTTTGCTTTGAATAGGTAGGGATTTTTGCGTTTGAGAATATCTTTTAGTTTTAGTTTTCTTAGTTTTTCAAATCTTTTTTCATAAAAAGGTGTAAGAACATGCTGCACCAGATACTTATAGTATGCATCATAATCTGAATTAATGGATGAGTTTTCCATAGATTGTGTCAATGTTATTAGTTGAGTATTAAGTTTTGCTTTTTCAATATTTGAAACAGCTAATTCGCAATACTCTTTTTTAATTTCAATACCAATATAATTTCTGCCTAACTCTTTTGCTGCCACACATGTAGTCCCAGAACCAAGAAAAGGATCTAATATTGTGTCTCCCTGCTCAGTAAATAACTTAATGAACCATGATGGTAAAGATTTAGGAAATGCCGCACTATGATTTTTATTACTGCACTCCGTTGACAAATGTAGAACATTGGTTGGATAAGCCATTTTTCGTTGTAACCAATTTGAGATATTCTTACCAAAACCACTTTCAACTCTAGAATTATCTCTTCTTTTATCGGTGTCGCTTAAGTTCTTCAGTCTAGACTTGGCCCAATCCCCCATAGGAACCATGACACTTTCTTGATACATTTTGAATTTCTTTTGTTTATTAAACTGGATACAATGTTCCCAGTCGTCAGGCACTTCTTGTTCAAAATCCTGTTCTTTATTGAATTGAATACAACGTTCCCAAGAATCTCTAAAACGATTAGACCACTTACCAGGAAAACTATTTTTTTTATGCCAAATATATTCTTCAGTCCATAGCCAGCCTTGATTTTGCAGTTCTAATATTAGCTTAATTACATAGTTGTGCCTTTGCCCATTCACTACTTTTTCTTTAATGTTGAGTATGAATGTTCCACCCGGTTTTAAAACTCTTTTTAACTCTTGAGAAATTGGCAAAAACCAAGCAACATACTGATCTGGTGTAATGCCACCATATGTCTTTTTACGACTATCAGCATAGGGAGGAGATGTCACAATTAAGTCAACTATGCCCTCTGGCATCTGCTTTAAAACTTTTAAACAGTCACCTAGAATAACTTGACTCTGCCAATTTTGCAGATTAGCTGCTTCTATTTGCTGTAAGTCTGTAACTAGTTTTACCTCTGGTATCTGAACACTAAAATCTATGTCCGGCATGGGTTAAAATCCGTGAGGTGGTAATTCCTTGGTCTTTGAGATATTTGATTGCTAGATATGCAATGTTTTAGTTTAGCCCAAATTTATTTAGCGTCTCTCCAGCTTGAAAATAGGGAGTGGAGAGTAGGCAGTAGGGAAGAGATATTTTCCTGCACTAGTTGTGTGAAAAATCACATAGGTGTGTGGCTGATAAATGCCATACAAGGAAATTAAATAATTCGTAATTCGTAATTCGTAATGACGCGACGCTCCTGTGTCGCTCTAAGCGAAGCTATGCCGCAGGCTTTACGCTGACGCTCGTACCGACGCTCGTTCGCCTTTGGCGTCTCCCCTTGGGAGATGACTCGCTCTAAGCGAAGCTATGCCGCAGGCTTTACGCTACGCTATCGCTACCGCTACGAAGCGCGTAATTAAGTTTTGTAATAGAGATTTCACTCCAACACAAAACTTGCCGATTATAGAACCGGGGGACTTAAACCCACGGAACGTTTTAACTTGCATGTAAATTGCTTTACTTTTTTGATACCATGAGAGATCCGACTCCTTAAAGTATTGATTGACGTATGAGCAAAGGTACCCTGTTTGACAAAGTTTGGGACTTACATACCGTTGGTACACTTCCTTCAGGACTGACGCAATTATTTATCGGGCTACATCTAATTCATGAAGTTACTAGTCCCCAAGCCTTTGCTATGTTACGCGAGAGGGGTCTAAAAGTATTGTTTCCAGAACGGACGATCGCCACAGTAGATCATATTGTGCCTACAGAAAATCAAGCACGCCCGTTTACTGATAACATGGCGGAGGAAATGATCCAGGCGATTGAGCGCAACTGTCAAGAAAATAGCATAAAATTTTACAACATTGGTTCTGGTAGTCAAGGTATAGTCCACGTCATCGCCCCCGAACAAGGACTGACTCAGCCAGGAATGACGATCGCCTGCGGAGATAGCCATACTTCTAGTCATGGGGCATTTGGGGCGATCGCTTTTGGGATTGGTACTAGTCAAGTTAGGGATGTTCTCGCCTCCCAAACCCTCGCCCTTTCTAAATTGAAAGTCCGCAAAATTGAAGTTAACGGCAATCTTAACCCTGGTGTCTACGCCAAAGATGTTATTTTGCATATCATCCGCACCCTTGGTGTTAAAGGCGGTGTGGGCTACGCCTATGAATATGCAGGTACGACCTTTGAACAAATGAACATGGAAGAACGGATGACAGTCTGCAACATGGCGATAGAAGGTGGTGCGCGTTGTGGTTATGTCAACCCCGATCAAGTTACCTACGACTATTTAAAAGGTAGAGATTTTGCTCCCAAAGGCGCAGATTGGGACAAAGCCGTGGCTTGGTGGGAATCAATTCGTAGTAATGCTGATGCTGAGTACGATGATGTAGTAGTATTTGATGCTGCTGAGATTCCACCCACAGTTACCTGGGGAATTACACCTGGTCAAGGTATTGGTATTAACCAATTAGTACCATTACCAGAAGAACTGCCAGAAGAAGACCGCTTCGTTGCAGAAGAGGCTTATCAATACATGGATTTGTATCCTGGTCAACCCATTAAAGGCACGAAAATTGATGTTTGCTTTATTGGTAGTTGTACAAACGGTAGAATCAGCGATTTAAGGGAAGCTGCCAAAATTGCCCAAGGTCGCCACGTTGCTGAGGGCATCAAAGCTTTTGTTGTCCCTGGTTCTGAACGCGTCAAGCAAGAAGCAGAAGCCGAAGGACTCCACAGAATCTTTCAGGAAGCGGGGTTTGAGTGGCGTGAACCGGGATGTTCTATGTGCTTAGCGATGAACCCCGATAAGCTTCAAGGCAGACAGATTAGTGCTTCTTCCTCCAACCGCAACTTTAAAGGTCGGCAAGGTTCATCTTCTGGGCGTACACTGCTGATGAGTCCGGCGATGGTCGTGACTGCTGCAATTAAAGGTGAAGTATCTGATGTGCGTGAGTTGTTGTAGTTACGTTCGTAATTCGTAATGACGCTCGCGGACTCGCTACCGCTGCGCTAACGTAATTCGTAATTCGTAATTAAAACATCTAGAAAGAGCTTTCATTTAAAAGCTTTACAGCAAATAATGAATGACTAACCACTAATAAATAACTTATGGTCAGCGAAGTTAAAACAGTTTCAGGACGCGGTATACCTTTAGTAGGTAATGACATAGATACCGATCGCATTATTCCGGCACGTTATTTAAAAGCTGTCACGTTTGATGGTTTGGGCGAAGGCGTATTTATTGATGACCGCAAAGCATTAAAAGGTGAGCATCCTTTTGATCAACCCCAGTATCAAGGAGCAAAAGTTTTAATAGTTAACCGTAACTTTGGCTGTGGTTCATCGCGGGAACACGCACCCCAAGCGATCGCCAAATGGGGAATTCAAGCCCTCATTGGGGAAAGCTTTGCGGAAATCTTTTTCGGTAACTGCGTCGCTATGGGCATACCTTGTGTGACAGCTGATGCAGCTGTTGTCAAACAACTGCAAGAGTTAGTTACTGCCAATCCCCAAGCAACTGTGACAGTAAATCTAGAGACTTTACAAGTGCAAATTGCTGAATACACCGCTTCGGTTGCCATTGGTGAAGGTTCTAGAAATATGTTCGTTTCTGGTAGTTGGGATGCTTGTGGGCAGTTAGTAGCCAACGCTGACCAAATTCGGGCAACAGCCGCTAAACTGCCCTACGTGAATTGGGGCGAGTTAGCAGCAAGTTAGAAAGGGATTATGGTATCCGCTCGCCTGTTAACAGATATCGATTTCACATCGCGGGTAGTCGAATTATGGCGATTTTACCTACCAGCTCTTAACACCTGTTCAGCCGTCAGTTTTAAATCTGGGAAGGTTAGAGAGACGATGGTTTGATTACCCCGAAACTGCTGAATTTCATACTCCCCATTCACTAGTGTACAGATAGAGAGGATGGGTTGTTTGGGCTTGCCAATGTGTCGAGTACCACCATTACCTGCATAGTCTGCAATCCAATATTCGGGAATGCCTAAAACCGCGTAGTCTTCAACCTTACGGGCGTAATCATTTTGCCAGTTGCTACTAACAACTTCTGCCACAAATTTAATCGAACTGCCTAGCGTTAGGATTGACTGATCAGACCAAAGCAGTTCTTTAGTAAGTTGATCTCGATCAACAACTGCAACATCAGGTCGAAATGCTGTCATACCAATGTTAGAAGGGCGCAACAGTCCCCGCTGAAGGACAAACCAAGGCAAGTCTGTTGTGTTGATCAGGACACAGATCTTTGCGGTAATGAAGGCTGCAACCTCTTCATGCAGTTCTGTTGGTTCCAAGTCAAACACCTCTCCATCAATCAGTTCATAGCGGTTATTGCCACCATAACGGGTGAGAAACTCGTCAAAGCTGAGTGGCTTCTGTTGTATTGTTTGATCGATGGCAATGGTCATAGGTCAACTTAGCCAATCAATGCCTTAAGTCTACCAAATCGACGAACGTGGCGAGAACCAATGCGGACAATCCAAATCTGGGCATTTGGATGACGGGCTTCAAGGCGATCGCAGGCAACGATTTCGCTGTTGATCACCACAATTTTGCCTTCAACTTGAGGCGCACGTCATGGCTTAATCTGGTCTCATGATCACACTTCTTGAGTTTTGAAAACATCTAAAGATGGCTGGTAGTTCAATAGCCAATTTTGAAAGTCATCATAATTTATCTGCGGCTGTTGTTGTTGCCTAGCAGATTTTTCAGTTTCTGTCTCGTAGTAACGCATCTCACCCAAGGCACTGTGAGCTTGAATGACTTTTGTGCGCTCGATGCGACGTTTTTCGTAGTGTGTAAGAGCCGCCTGTAAAGTAGATGCTTGGGATAAGCACGCTTGCAACTCGTAAGCATCTTCAAAAGTGCAATTTGCTCCTTGTCCAGCGGCGGGTGCCATTGGATGAGCGGCATCGCCTAATAAAGTCACTCTGCCTTGACTCCAGTGATTTAAAGGTGGGCGATCGCAAATTGGCCCTTCCCAAATTTGTGCGGCTGGTGTGGCTTCCACTACAGCCCGAAAAGATGAATCCCAGTCAGTTAATTCATGGAGAATGCGAGACTTAACTTCATCAGCACTTGCACAAAGAGAGTAATCTGGCGAAAACTTGCGACTAATCCAACAAGTATATCCGTCGCCCACATTCAGCAGATACATGAACTGTTTATTGCCTTTGATGAAAACTAAATCATAATCATCAAATAATTCATGATGATACTTAATCACAGCACGCCAACACATACTACCTACATAATTGGGCTTGCCATCTCCTATTAAAGTTGCTCTAATGATGGAGTTAACGCCATCAGCACCAATCAGTAAATCTGCATCTATTGTTTCTCTGCCATCAAAATCTACTTTCACACCACTTTCATTTTGCTCAAAACCAATACAGCGATGGTTGAGGTGGATGATATCTGATGGTAATCTAGATGCTAAAACTTGCTGTAAGCGCCACCACCAAATAGTCAATAATGGTTGTCCGTATTTTTTGGTGTGTGTGGCGGAGTTAGTACGAATTGTTTCTCCAGTAAAATTTTTGAGAAGTATGTGGTGAACCTGGCAACCTGAACTTTTGAGAGTCTCGACTATTCCCGGCGCGATCGCTTCTAGGCAGTTTAAGCCATTGGGCACTAGTCCTAAACCAGTACCAGCGGGTTGAAATTCTTGGGCTTTTTCGTACACTTGCACATCAAACCCTTGATTTCGCAGTGCGATCGCTGTAGCCAAGCCACCAGGCCCAGCACCGATAATGGCAACTTTTTCTACTATAAGATCTGTTTTTGGCATGTTCACATCTTTTTGCAGGTGAGAACTATTTACATTGTGTTTATGACTGCTAATATGTAACACTGCCGTTGGAAGCATATCTGATGGTTACTGTAGTCAGAGAACAACCGCCAAGAACCCCAAAGTAAAGAGAAAATTGTCAAGGAAAGGATTGAATACCCCAGTCCCCAATCCCCAATCCCCAATCCCCAATCCCCAGTCCCCAATCCCCAATCCCCAGTCCCCAGTCCCCAGTCCCCAGTCCCCAATCCCCAGTCCCCAATCCCCAGTCCCCAATCCCCAGTCCCCAATCCCCAGTCCCCAATCCCCAGTCCCCAATCCCCAGTCCCCAGTCCCCAATGCGAACAATTGCAGAAATCAATGAGAAAATTAGCCGTCAACGTGCGGTAGTTTTGACGGCTGAGGAATTGAAAGCACGAGTTACGGAAGTTGGTGTTAGCAAGGCTGCTAAGGAAGTTGATATTATTACCACTGGCACTTTTGAGCCGATGGAATCGAGTGGTGCAATTATTAATCTTGGGCACACAGACCCCCCAATCAAAATTCGCCGTTGCTGGTTGGATGGTGTGCCAGCGTATTCGGGTTTTGGGGCTGTAGATTTATATTTGGGTGCGAGTTGTGCCGTGGAAGCTATGGATGGAGAGGAAGCTAGGGAACGCGGCGGTGGGCATGTTATAGAAGATTTGATCGCGGGTAAATCTGTCCATGTCAGGGCGCAAGGACAAGTTACAGATTGTTACCCCAGGGCGACATTTGAAACCACAATCACTAGTGACACAATTAATCAGTTTTATTTATTTAATCCGCGCAATCTTTATCAAAATTTTATTGTAGGTGTGAATGGAGGCGATCGCCCGCTTTTTACTTATCTTGGCCCATTACAACCGCGTCTAGGAAATGCCGTTTACTCAAATCCAGGTGCGATTTCTCCCCTACTCAATGATCCTGATTTGCAACTTATTGGTATTGGTACGCGAATTTTTTTAGGTGGTGGTATTGGCTATGTGGCTTGGGAAGGTACACAGCATTTTCCTTTACAAAAGCGCTTACCCAATCGCACACCTATAGGCCCGGCTGCAACTTTAGCTTTAATTGGTGATGCGAAACAAATGGATGCTCATTGGGTGCGGGGTTGTTATTTCAAAAGTTACGGCCCTTCATTGATGTTGGGCGTTGGTGTACCAATTCCTGTACTGAATGAACAAGTAGTTGAACACTGTGGGGTGCAAGACAAAGAACTGGTAGCCCCAATTGTAGATTTTTCGATTCCTCGTCGCGTTCGTCCTACCTTTGGTTTGGTGAGTTACGCCCAACTCAAATCTGGGCGCATCACCATTGAGGGCAAAGCAGTACGCGTTGCTCCTTTAGCCAGTTTGTTTTTCTCCAGGCAAGTCGCCCTAGAGTTAAAACAGTGGATTGAAGCAGGTAAATTTACCCTCACAGAACCAGTTTCTGCAATCCCGATGCAGCGGTCTTTTCTACCCCAAGACCGCTGGACGGATTTTTGAGAATGGGGATTGGGGATTGGGGACTGGGGATTGGGGACTGGGGATTGGGGATTGGGGATTGGGGGCTTCGACTTCGCTCAGCCCACGGGAATTGCTTATTTCTCCCCCACTCCCCACTCCCTACTCCCTACTCCCGGTCACTGAGCGCAGTCGAAGTGCTACTCCTGCGGTGGTTTCGGTCGCTTAACGGGCTTGGGAGTCGGTATTTTAGGTACAGGTTTTGATACTACCGAAGGGTCGCCAGCTGTTTTTTTGATGGGGCGTGGTGTTTCTCCATTGCGTCTGGGAGGGAATGGCTTTCTGCCACGGGGGCCGCCACCACCAGCGCCACCTCTTTGCGGTGGTCTGCGTTTTTTGGGCAAATCCGCGATCGCTTGAGCATTCTCTACCACCAAGGCGTCAGCTTCTCGCTTCACTTGAAAGTCCCAAAACTTACCTACAGCTTTGGTGCCAAGCACGCCCCTCAGTTTTAATTTAAAGTATTTGGGTTTATCAGTTGGTTTACGTGCAGCCTGCTTGATTTTGACCACTAAACTCTTAGCGTCAAAAGACTGATAGACTACCTCACCACGAACTGAAAAACCACCATCGTTAATTTCTGATGAAGGCGTTAGGGTAGTTATATTTTCTGGCGAACTCTCAGATAAGCTCTCATCAGATATTTCTAAATTTTCTGATTCTTGCTCTTGCTCGTCTTCGTCTATTGGTTGCTTAGCTAAATTTTCTGGCTCCCAAACTCCGACGATTTGCAGATGCAAGGTATCGTTTTCTTGCCTTGTGCGTGGATAAACCACCCACAGATGTTCTTTTTCTAGATCTAAGTGATTTTTGACTAAGCTCATAATCCGACCTAGAAGGACGGCATTTAGTTCTACGCCATCTGCTGTTAGCAGCATTCCTTGAGTAAATTGTTCGCTGCTTGCGAGGTAACGACCACGGACTAAGCCAATCGCTCGATATTGCATCGGTTCACTAGGAGGTGGAATCGGTTGCAGTCGATTGGCTAAGTTATCACTTGCAGCAGTTTCGCCAGCATCAACGGGCGAATTCTGTGGCTTAGGAGATGGAATTGGTGGGGCTATGTGATGAACATTAGTAGGCGTTTCTATAGTGGTTTGAGCCTGGTTAGAGGCTGGAGAATCGGAAGAGTTGGAGGATTCAGGCAACGGCATCAGGTCGGAATTCATAAAAACTCCTTGCGGCGGAGACACATCCCAATTGTGGGATTTTACTAAGGCAGCTGAAAAGAGCGTTTGTGCGGCTGCTGAAAGTATATTTTCTTTCAACAAAACCATACTAGAGCGCTCTGTAAGAAATCAAAAGACGCAAAATAGATCATTGTACACTAAATGTGTAATCAAGCGCCTTTACTCTAGTTTCGGAAGCATATCATAGCTACAATTCTTGTGGCTCCTCCTAAAGTCATCACTTACTTTAGCAGTGTAAATAGGTATTTGTTATAAAATTCACAGGCGAACGACGGTATTCCGCAAAGTTTTGGAAATTTTTAACTTTCGATTTGTGTAAATGTTAATCTCGTTAGAGTTTAAGATAAGGACAAAGTTGTGTCTCAACCACGCAATCGCTGGATAGTTAAGGTCGTGTTGGCTCTGGCAGTTCTCGCTTTTGTCGGGGTTTCAGTAATTCCCTTATTTGGTTCACCCAATCAGTCGGCACCACAGCAAAACTCGAAACTGGAAGACGAAGTTCGAGGTTTAGAAATAGTTTTGCAAAGGGAACCAGAAAATCAAACCGCACTCAAAGGTCTATTAAAAGCACGGTTGACTTTACTGAGTCAAAAAAGAAAAGAGGATATCAAACCAGCTGATTTTCAAGCAGTAATTGAACCGTTAGAAAAGCTAGCGAAGCTGAATCCTGAAGAGTCCGAGTATTCTGTGTTACTAGCACAAGCAAAACAGCAAATTGGTGATAAGGAAGGAGCAGCTCAAGCTTATCGCTCGATTTTGGCAACTAAACCGGGTGATTTAAACGCTTTGCGAGGAATGGTAGCTCTTTTAGAAAGCCAGCAACGTCCAGAGGCAGCCATTGGCTTGTTACAAGATACTCTTGCCAAAGCTCCCCAAGTAAATAAAATTCAGCCGGGCAGCGTGGATACAGTTGCTGTACAAACGCTGTTGGGTAATGTTTATGCTTTCCAGAAACGCTATACTCAAGCTTTCTCTGCATACGACCAAGCAATTAATAAAGACCCCAAGGACTTTCGCCCGGTTTTAGCAAAGGCGATGCTTTTGAAAAACCAAGGCAAAGTTACTGAAGCTAAACCATTATTTGATACAGCCTTAGCTCTAGCACCCGCTCAGTACAAAGATGGAATCAGTAAAGTAGCAGCTGCATCCCCCGCACCTTCACCGGAAATTACTCCTAAGTAATTGCTGGGATTTTCGCACTGTTCCCTGTTCTCTTTGAAATGAGTTAAAACATCTCAAAGAAAGCATCTTCTAATTCATAACCCAGCATTTGTGCCATGGATTTCAGGCGCGATAAGCTGGGGATATCTTGCTGTTTTAACCAATCACCCAAGATAAATATTTTATGCATCAAAAATATTTCTAAGGCTTCAGGATTATACTGAATGCCATCTTGGGAACTAAACTGATGTGGTACAAGCATGGCGGTGTAACGAGCAAATTCACCAACTTTCCAATCTAGTAAAAATGGCAACCAGGGATATTTGGCATCTAGACGAACAAACCATAATCGCACTTCTGGAATTTCTGAAAGCTCACGAGGATCGCTAGGTTCCAAATCGTAATTGATCTTAAAGCGCAACTGCTGTTCATGGGATGTAAGTGTACCTTCTTGCAGCAGTTGTTCAATCACCGTTGATGCAGGCGACAGATCCAGATTGTTAATGGAGTCATTATTGAGTGCGATCGCAATTGTTGTTGACTCAGCAGTCACTTTCTTTATGCTCAACTGTATGATCGATTGTTTACAGTAGCAGCTTTCTGGCATTAACGCTATATCTACTTTTGAAAATGAGGAGTCGGGAAAGAGGTATACTCATTCTCTGTTGTGTGATTTATTACAGTTTGTTGAAACTAATTAATCCCAGATCAATAACAAATTTTGTGATTTCCAGTTTGGAAACGAGAAAAAGACCTAGCACCCGCCTCAAAGTGGACATTTAGATTAATTTTAAGTTAAAGTTGTAATGAGTTTGTTTTAGATTAGGGTGTAAGAAGGCAGTCTGCAAGCAGCAAAAAAATCATTACCGTGACCTGTAATTTCGCAGCATCAAAAGCAAGAACCAAATTGTAGGTAAAGCAGCCGTGTGTAATAGCCTTGCATATACAAGATAGCTAGCAAACTTTGATCAGGGAAAATTATCCCAACGGTTAACAAATTGTCATATGCAAAAACAAGCAACTTCCACAAAACCAATTCGTTCTCTAGAAGATGCTCTTGAGCGGTGTCAAGTGTTAGGTATGCGTGTCAGCCGTCAGCGCCGCTTTATTCTAGAACTACTTTGGCAAGCCAATGAACACCTTTCTGCTAGGGAAATTTATGATCGCCTGAATCAGGAAGGTAAAGAAATCGGTCATACTTCTGTATATCAAAATTTAGAAGCTTTGTCTACTCAAGGCATCATTGAGTGTATTGAACGTTGTGACGGACGTTTATATGGCAATATCAGCGATTCACACAGTCACGTTAACTGTTTAGATACCAACCAAATTCTTGATATTCATATAGAACTACCAGAAGACTTTATCCGCCGAGTTGAAGAACAAACAGGAGTGCGGATTACTGAATACAGTATTAATTTTTACGGCTATCGCAACCCGCAATAAAGTAATGGCGGGACGTGTGGCAGTAACTACTCCAGAAGAATTGGAAACCGAGATGCGAAAGCGGATAGGGAAGCTTGCACAACAGTAAACTAAGGATAAGTTTATGCAAGAAGTTTCTAACTATACTCAAGAACTTACAAACCGCCTCTCACCAATTGTGAAGAATTTATTTAAAGGTAGTAGCTTGTACACAGTGAGATTAAACAAACAAGAAAGGATTAAACACTTGGTTAATCTTTTTGGGAAGTTTCTACCTGAAGAATTTAGAGCCATTTCTGATGATGAATTAACACGTAGAATTGACAAACTTTTAGTTTTAGAAGCAGTCTCAGGAACGCTCAACGATTTGACTCCAGAACAAATCAAAATTTTTGATGAGGCAGTGAAAGGAAGTTTCTAATGATTCTGATTTGCAGAGAGTAGAAGGATTAAGTTTAGAGAATTGGTTACAAGTTGATGCTTAAATGTCTGTATCACTTATTTACAACCATAGTACGAGAAAGTATATCATGTAAAGAACGCTTATCTTGACGGGATAATGCAAATATAAAATCAATTAAGCCGATTACATAGATAATAGATAAAAAAGTAAAAAGTACTTTCAATAAAAGTCTCCAAGTTGCTTGCCAAAAAGTAATTCGATTTCCTTGCAAATTAGTCACAATAATTTTAACTTTCTTTTTCCCTATAGTAGCTTGCTGAGATGATGATTCAGATAAAGCAAAGTAGAGCCAAACTCCAATAATCATTATAAAAAACAAAAGCATTAATATAGCATAATAACCAGATGTCAAGTAGTAAAAATCATATCTAATTGTATAAAATAACGTTGCCACACCAAAGCAAATACCTATCCAAACACCTACCAAGAATAAGTCAATTAAGTAAGCTAAAATACGCTTCCAAAGTATCTGATTAGTTGAACTAATTATTGTCCATGTATCCCGATTGATTCCTACCTGGTTTACTTGTGTATTAGTAGACGATGAGTTTTTCAAAACATACTCTGGTGTCTGCAAATTTGGATTTAATTCTACTATTTTTTGTAAAATCTCTTGAGTATTTTGAGGTCTATTACCCGGAAAAGGAGCCATCAAGTAATTAATCAAATCTGCAAATTTTGGTGAAATATTAGCACTACCTCGCCAAATTAATTCTCCTGTACGTGCATCTTCAGAAAAATCACTTGGTTGCTTCCCTGTTAATAAATAAACAAAAGTACGTCCCAAAGCAAAAAAATCTGATTGGGGTACTGCTTTACCGTGAATTTGTTCAGTTGGGGTGTAACCTGGGGAAATAATACCAGTTACTTGCTGTCCTTGCAATTTTTGCATGAATGTTTGCGTAACTTCCCGTGCTGTTCCAAAATCAATTAATGCTAATTGTCCATCGGGTTTGAGCATAATATTGGGTGGTTTTATATCCCGATGAAAGTATTGCTGTTGATGTATTGCTTGTAATATTTCTATTAGTTGTTTCAACCATCGTCTTGCTGTACGTTCCGGGATAGGTTGAAATCTCAGTTCTATGAGATATTCTTCTAAATTCAACCCCTCAATTTTTTCCATAACTAGACAATGGAGAGGGTTTTGACTATTTCTAGGAAAATAAGTAAAGTATCCATCATTTTCAATGGTGGGAATGCCTGGATGCTGCAAACGACTTAAAACTTCTGCTTCTTGTTGAAACAGTTCTACAGCTTTTGGATGGGTATTATGTAAAATTTTTAATATTTTCTTAGTACTAGCGTCTTCTACTTCGTAAATAGTTCCAAAACCACTTGGCTTATTGGGATTACTTAGTAAATGTGTAACTCTATAGCATCCCTGTAGAAGCATTTCCGAACCACAAGTTTGGCAAAAGATAAAATTGCCGCTATTTTGTGGCTTTGGGCAACTAGGATTAATGCAGTAGCTCATTCTTTCATTAGTCTAATATCTATTTATATTATCAGTAGAGTGATTGCCAAAAACTGTCTCATCGTCAGCACCATCATCTAAATCTAGCGGCAAAACTGGTACTCCTTCAGCGCTTTCAATTAATCTCATCTCAGAAGTTCCCTTCCAGTTAACATCGGTTTTTTGCATCGTTTTGAACATATTCGACAGAGGCGGTGGCAGATGCTGAAGATTTTGAAATTGTTCTAGAGAAAACAAAGCTCCATTGGCGATCGCAAATTCTTGGTCAACTTCTGCGAGAATAGCTTCAAATAGGCAAGCATTGGTGAGATTGGCCAAGTTGAGGTTTACTCCCATCAAGTTTGCTTGGTGTAGGTTTGCGCCTGTGAGATTTGCCTGTTGTAAGTTTGCGCCTGTGAGATTTGCCTGGTGCAGGTTTGCGCCTGCAAGGTTTGCCTGTTGGAGATTTGCACCGGCTAGATTTGCACCCATCAACTCCGCATTGGATAAGTTTGCCTGCTCAAGATTTACCCGATTTAACCCTACTTGTAACAAAGAAACTCCACAGAGGTTGATTCCAGCGAGGGATTTTGAACGCATTCGCATCGCAAAAGCATTCTTGTGCAAAACTGTTGTTCTACCAATCAACGCACTCAATGCTTCTGGATGGAATTCTGTTAAACTGGCTGGGTTGCCACAAGGCCAAAAAGGGACTTTGACTTCTCGATGGCAGGCACAAAGCAACAGAAACACGTTCATCCCCACCGCAGCATTTACCTGCTCGATATTAACGGGATTTTGTAGAGATTGAAAATAAGTTAAAGCTTTGTGGGCGACGCCTTCATCTAACCAACGACTTTGACAGTAAGCACGCCAGAAAAACAACAGACGTTGAAATAAAACTTCAAACGAAAACTTGTGCTTTTGTTCCCGTCGCAACCCCTCAAGCACAAGTTCTTCAATTTCTGGGCTAAGAATACCGTAACCAAGTAAATTGTAGAGATGCTGAGCTACGCTGCTGGGAGAGTCGAGGATGAATTTGAACGTACCGTAAGCGTCTTCTTGGCTTTGAGTTAATAGTTGCAATTGCATAGCAACAGCTTTGGCACAGAAATATTTCCCTAGTTTGGGGTGAGAGAATTCAGTGGGGAATGGGGAGTGGGGTAATGTTTTTTGTTTGTGAGGATTTTTGAAGTAGAAAGTAGGTAATGAGTCTACGTTTGATTCTGTAGGTTGGTTGAGTTGATGGCGTTGTGAGTGTAAGATTTTGAGAGCGATCGCTTGCATCTGTTCAAGTAAATCTTGAGGATGGCGACCAGCGAGTAAATTAGCGATCGCTTCTGGTGTACGGTGGATATGAGCGGAGCCTGAGCGTAAGAGCGTTGTTTTGATGCCGCTAGTTGAGGGATAACCCACTAACCAACGATTCAAGCGATCGTAAATCTCCCACACAAGAGGAGTACTGTTAGTTTGTTGAGTGTTAGCAAACAGCAATATTTCATTATCTAATAGTCCATCGCGGTGTAAAATGCCCAACAAATACAGCATCAAAGGCTGGCGAATCAGGACTGAAAGCTCTGGTAAATTAGATTTGTGATTAAATAATCCTGCCTGTTTTAAGAATGTAAAAAAGCTTTGGGCGATAGGCAATGATTGGACTGTTGCCCACTGCTGAAACCATTGCTTAAATTCACCTACCTCCAAAGGTTGGATAGTGATTCGTCGTAATAGCAACGGCAATTCTGGGATAATTTCTTGTAACGTCATTAACCGACTCGTTAACACAATCTTGTGCCGACGTTGAGACTGAAAATGCAGCAACTGCTGTATAAAAATTATCTTTTCTCTTGTACCATGACGAGAGGGGGGCAGTTCATCCAAACCATCCAGTAATAACAGACATCGAGGATGATCTTGTTCTAGCCAAGTTGCCAGGTTGGTATGCGAATTCAAAGGAAAAGCAGAATTCAGAGTTTGGGCTAGAGTTTTACCGTATGTAATATCTCGTAGCCTAATCAATATTGGCATCCAAGTAGGGTAGAGTTCTTGCGCTACTTGTGCTGCCCAAATTTGGCAAAAACTAGTTTTTCCATAACCCGGTTCTGATTCAATGACAGCAATAGTTTCTAAATCGGCTAGCTGCTGTTGTACCCATTCCCGCAAATCAACCGACTTGGCGATTTTTCTCTCTTGTTCCAGACTACTTTCTTCTTTTGGTAAACCTGTGAGTGGTACATAGATATCCTTAAGGGCAAAGGATTCCATGAACAAAGGCATACTAAGGTTTTGGATTAAACTGGCTCGGTAATATTCTCGATACAGGTCGATTTTCTCACCTACAGTAGAACCAGAAGGTGTTGCTGATAATCCAGTTTCGGAAGTTGTGACACTAGAAGAAAACGAGACGCCCAACCGCACAAATTTTTGTAATTGGGCTAAAGCAGCGGCATTTTCAGTCACAACTAGGAGGATGTTACCTGGAAGTGAGTGTGATAAACGCTGTATGAGCAATTTAGCTTCAGGTTCTTCTGTACCATTGGCGACTAGCCAAGCCACAGCAGCGTTGTTAAGCTGTTGCACTAGTAGCGAGTCTGCCACCAAAGACAAAGCTTGTTCGGCTTGAGTGTCAGTTAATTTACCTGGGCTAAGAGTTTTTAATAACCCTTGCAGTTGACTATCTTGCAGGGTAAACTTGCCTATCTGTTCTTGAAGTACTCGTGATTGGTTGGGTATCTTTGCTAAGTCTAACCAAGGTTTTTGCAAGCTTTCTTCTTGGGCTAAAACTTCTTGTAAAGCTTTTAGATAAGCAATTTGAAACGCTAGCCATGTACCTTCATTACGTTTTAGAGGTTTCTTTTGGCTGAAGCTACGTAATAGGTTTCCCGTTAATTGAGTCATGACATCAATTTCTGTCAAAACAATACTTAACGGCATTTCTAAAACTTCTACTAACGTACAGATATCAAAAGGTACAAGACTTTTGACTTCCATATCCTGAACAATACGGTAGGCAATACCTGCCAATTGTCCGGCTGAAAATCCTTTGATTTGATTGATTTCAATATAGCGTTCTGCCAACCAATGCCGGATACTGAAGTTCATTTAGTTACACGTTCAAGGCTGCCTGTAGCAGTGATGATAATTTATAAAGCCCCTTTGGGGCGGGAACAGGGAACAGCGGTTCATTTGTCTTGTTGCCCGTTGCCTGTTCCCTGTTTCCTTTTATTTAGTTAGCGAAAACAGGTAACAATGAGGAGGACTAAGCTTAGTAAGGAATGACGCAACTGGCACATATGCCTGATGTGATAAAAGTCAAGCATCAGGATCAAAAGTCAAGATGTAAGTTACTCTAAACCCTAGACAGCTTTGACACTTGCATAAATCTTGATGGTATCACAACTGCTTTTTGGCTAAGAAAAACAGTGTTTGTGCATTTGAGTAGACTATGAGCGATCGCCCTCTGAAATTATTATTAATCGATCAAGATCCTATTTTCCGCATAGGACTTCGGATAACTTTAGAAACAATTCCTAACTTGCAAGTGATAGCCGAGGTAGAAACTGATACTGCTGCCTTGCAGATTTTAGCAGAAATTGCCAACCAAGACCCCAACGAAGTCAGTCTAGTAATTTTAGAATTAGGTAATGGTCGCTCTAGCCTCCATCAGCAGCTAGGATTGGCATTTTGTCAGCAACTACGAAATTTATACCCTAACTTACCAATCTTACTTTTGAGTTCTGTTCAAGACCAAGGACTACTTGTGGCAGCTAAGGCTGTTGGTGTGAATGGCTACTGTCTCAAAGGTACACCCATTGCTGAATTAGTCACCGCTATCCAAGAAATTGCCGATGGTGGTTCTCATTGGTTCCGCACCAGGGAAGAAAGCAGCGAAAATATCTTATCACTCGCCACTCAGCACTCCCCTCTACCATTAACCAGGGTGCGAAATAACCTACGTTTGTCGGGAATTGGTTACATTGACGCCACTTTAGAGGCAGTAACAGCACAGTTGCGTGTACCTGGATTACCAATACTAGACCGGGCTATTTTAGCCGGTCAGCGGCGAGAATTGCTAGCAGCGCGTTGGTTAGTCAATAGGTTGTTAGTTTTGCCACAAGAAAGACAGGAAGAACAAAGGCAATTTATCCAAGTTGTACCCCCTCCTATTCCTGATCTAAGTAATAGTATTGCCCCATTAAACTCGCAACAAACGCAAACTCTACCACCTCTACATCATCCCAAGGCGCTACAATCTGCTTTATTCTCATCTTGCGTTACTAAACTCCAGTTTGCTTTACAAAATGTTACAGACACCCCTTTAGAAATAGATATTTTTCGGGAAGATAAAAAAAGAGAATTACTTTATCTAGTTCTACAAAAGCTAGCTCAACAACTGGATGAGATGCGCGTTTCTCAAGTTGAGATTAATCAACTACATGATTTAAAAACGACCTTGTTACGTGATTTATGGCGAGCCGCAGTTACAGATTTTTATGGTAAGTTTTATCGAGTCAAAGTTGGCGATCAAAGTATAGAAATTGTCAATTTTTTGCTGCAAAATGTAGAGATTGTCCAAACAGAAATTCTCAATAAAGTTCCGCTAGTTGTTGAGTTAATTTCTTATCTACTATTCTATACAGAAATCAACATTGATAACTCGTCTTATCCAGCTTTTAGTCCTGAAGCTAAATCACAAGCATTAATGATTTTAGAGAATTTGTTGATTCAAATAGCAAACGGTGTAGCCCAGCCATTACTAAATTCTTTTGCAGATGTAGAAGTGATTAAGCAAAATTTTTATGGACGCCAATTAATTTCAACCCGTGAAATTGAAAAATTTCGCAATAATTTGTCATGGAAGTATCGTTTAAATAACAATATAAAAGAAGCCCAAGCAATTTTTGAAAGTCGCTATGAATTATTCGTAATTATCCCTCGTGGAATTGCGAAAACTTCAGTTTATGCGCCTCGAAATCGAGAATTAGCACAACTATCAGGTATTCCTCTATTTGTAACTTTGTTATTGGAATTTAGAGATGCGATCGCACCTCGTTTAAAATCACTAGTAGCCTTTTTAGGTAACGGTATTGTTTTCATACTCACTCAAGTTATCGGTCGGGGTTTAGGTTTAATCGGTCGTGGTATTCTACAAGGTATTGGTAGCGTTTCATTACCAGAAAAAAACTTTAAACGTAGATCTAAGTGATTGGGGACTGGGGATTGGGGATTGGGGACTGGGGACTGGGGATTGGGGACTGGGGAAGATGAGGAAGTAATAAGCAGAAAAAGATAAACAGTTACGAATTACGAATTACGAATTACGAATGACAAATAACGATTTTCTAGGACTCATAGCCTCATACATTTACGCCACTAGTTTGCTGGTTATTGGTGAGATACTGCGTAGGCTGTTTGGTGTGAAGCCCGATATAACTCGTAAATTTATTCATATCGGTGCAGGAATGTGGGTTTTTGGTGTCTTGCTGCTATTTAAACACTGGGAAATCGGAATTATACCCTTTGCTACATTTATCGTCATTAATTACTTGTTGTACCGCGATCGCCTGATTGGTGCAATGGATACTGATGATAGTTCACCTGGTACAGTTTACTTCGCGCTTGCCGTTACCGTGTTGTTTGCGCTACTGTGGCGACCACAGGGCCCAATAGATAACGCTCCCATTGCTGTAGCTGGAGTCATGGCGATGACTTGGGGAGATGCACTAGCAGCAATAATTGGCAAGCGTTTTGGACAGCATAAATACCAGGTAGGTAATTCTGTACGTTCCTGGGAAGGTTCAGCCGCAATGTTTGTGGCAAGTACAGCAGCTATGTTTTTGGTGTTGCTGTTGTTACCTGACTCATTCTTGAGTCCTCTGGCAGTACCTTTAACCTCAGAACAAGCATTCTGGATAGCAGTATTAAGTGCAACTTTCGCAACCCTCGCTGAGGCAGTTTCACCCCACGGTACAGATAACCTGAGTGTGCCTTTTGTCGCCGCCGGAGTAATATGGGTTGTGATGCAAGTACATTAATTAAGCTAGATTTCTAAATGAAAAGATTTTTTAATCACTTTAATTTATCGATTTAAGTAAAAACAATATTTGATTTTCTTAAATAACTTTCCTAAAGTTAAATCAAAGCAATTTAGTAATGGCTTCATCAAAGAAAAGCCATCAGGTCAAATGAAGAAATTTAATTCAAAAAGAATAGCCCGCTGGTTTGTAACTACAGCATTTCTATTACTTGTAATAGGATTTTCTCTGCTAGATCAACCTAATGCTAAAGCTCAAACACAGCCACCATTGTTGGATACACAGTTTACACCTGCTCCTATTAATTCTGTAACAGCAAATGTTAGACATCTCTTAGAAACAAATGAGTGCGTCGGATGTGATTTGAGTAAAGCAAATTTACAATCAGTAAATTTACAAGCAGCAAACTTGGAGGGTGCTAACTTATATAAAGCAGATTTAGAAAAGGCCAATTTACAGAGTACAAATCTACAAGCAGTAAATCTCCAAGGTGCAGATTTAAGCGCGGCAAACATTGCAGGAGCGAATCTAGAAAGAGCAAATCTGTTTGATGCAGACTTAGAAAAGGCTAACCTGCAAGCCGCAAACCTACAAGGCGCAAATTTACAGAAAGCAGACTTACAAAAAACAAATCTCATCGATGCTAATATAGCAGGAGCAGACTTTCGAGGAACTGATATAGAAGAAGCAATCAGACCTCAAGGATTCATTGCTCAATAGACCTCTTGCAAAAGTCTTATTTGCGTTCTCTTCTCTGCGTCTGGGGCGCGGCAGTCGCTACAACGGGGGGAACCCCCGCAACGCGCTGCCTTGCCTCTGCGTGAAACAAAAAAAATATTTATGCAAGAGGTCTAATAATTAAAAATAGGGGAAGTGGGAATTGGGAATTGGGAATTGGTATTTATTCTTTATTTCTCACTCCCTCACTCTTCCCTTCATTCTTAGCCCCTAGCCCCTCATCCCTACTAAACTATTTATTACAATTGCGGCGAAAATGGAAGAATCCATCAAGAAAATCCTGCAAGGCGGTGTTACTATTTAACCTTTGCTTACCCCACTCTCTTGCTGTTTGTTCGAGAATTTCTGAGAAACTGGGATAGACAGGCGATAAATTTGCTAAATGCTTAACTTTTATATTTTGAGATATTGCTAAGGCTATCAAATTAATTAACTCTCTGGCTTCTGCTCCTAAGACTGTAGCTCCTAAAATTTTTCCGTTACGTAGCACAATCAATTTACAAGTCCCCGTAGTCTCATCCCGGAGCTGAGCTGCTGCTACTGTTTTATAATACTGTTGCAAAACTAAAATTTCGTCTTGATGAAATCGGCGTTTTGCTTGCGTTTCTGTTAAACCTACTTGTGCCAACATCGCCCCCGATAATACTGCCCAAGGAATAGACTGATAATTAACTTGAAGTCTAGGAAAAAAGAGTGCATTTTGTAGGGCGATTCTCGCTTCATAATTAGCAATGTTGGTAAAGTCATAACCACCAATCACATCACCGCAAGCGTAAATACGATGGTTTGTAGTTTGTAATTTATTATTTACTATCAAGCGATGCTGATGCCATTTCACACCTACTTCTGCCAAATTGAAAGATTCTAGATTTGGTTGTTGTCTAGTTGCTACTAAAATCTCATCAGTCTCAAGCGCTCTATCTCCTGCTTGAATCCACTTTTTATTATCTATTCGTTTAACCTGAGTTACTTGTGTTTCAGTGAGAATGTTTACACCATCGATTTCCAATTGTGCTTGAAGTAGTATGGCTACATCAGGATCAATATTTGGTAGTAAATAGCGATTTTTAATAATTAGTGTGACGTTAAAACCTAACCGCACTAAAGTTTGGGCTACTTCGATGCTTTGAGGAACCCCACCGATGATTATCCAGTTTTTAGGCGGTTTTTCTTGATTTAGCGATCGCCAAATATTAGCTAAAGTACAATACCCTGTAGTCTCCAATCCGTCAATCTCTGGGACTGCCGAAAGTGAACCACTAGCTAGCAAATAACTACGTCCCCTAAGCAACCGGGTATTACCTTGCTGTTGATGCTGTCCGTTGTCATTGACAGCAAAAGCTAATTGAGGTGAGGACTCAAAGTGGCCTTTACCAAAGATGACATCGACTCCCAGCGCCGCTAGGATGGCTGGAGAATTCTGTTCTTCAAAATTAGAAACGACCCCTTGAACATATAGCATCGCTTCTGGCCATGCTACGGATATTTGGCTGTCTGGAAGATGGGGAGTAGGGAGCTTGTACTGAGCGAAGTCGTTCGCGTAGCGTCTGTGACAGGAGAAGTATAGGGAGTGGGGAGTGGGGGAAGAGGTATTTTCATACCGTGGTGAGGTATTTGCCTGTGGGGGACTAGCTTGAAAAGTTTGCTCTTTGGGGAAACCTTCAAGCTGCAACTTTTCGCTTTTTTCTGCCGTATTGGCCTGCAAAAGATGAATACCAGAATTTAGCTTATCACCCAGATGCTGCGCCAACTTAGCAATTTCGCCCAGGGCTTGGTGAGGCATAAACCCGTAATTGATTTCGGGTTCTACCAAAGCAACTGTAGCGCGTAGTTGGATAGCAGCCAGGGCTGCATAGCGTCCAGCTAGACTGCCGCCAATAATTACAACATCATAGTCAATAGTCATTGGTTAATGGTCAGTGATTAATGGTCAGTGGCTAGTGCTTGGTGGTTACAACCAACAAATGACAAATGACAAATGACTAAAAAACTCAGTACAGGCTACGCTAATAGTATTCAGCGCTCACCACTGATTCTAGCGCTGTTAGTAAACGCTGGTTATCAGACTCAGAACGTACAGCAACCCGGAAAAAGCGATCGCCTAGTTCTTGAAAGCTGAGGCAATCGCGAATTAAAATCTGGTAGTGCTGGAGTAGTTGTTGCTGTAACTGCGAAGTAGATTGCTGTGACTCCACTAGTAAAAAGTTAACAGCACTTTGCCAAGGTTGCAATCCTGGAATTGTTGATAAACCCTCAAATAGTTGGCCACGCGCCGATGGTAGCCATGCCCAGGTTTGCTTTTGAAACTCTTGATCTTGCAGTGCTGCAATTGCCGCCGCCGCCGCCAGTGTGTTCACAGGCCAGGGGTCGCGCCATAACTGCCACTTAGCCAAACGCTCAGGGTGAGCGATCGCATATCCTAGTCTAAGTCCTGGGAGACTGTAGAATTTCGTTAGCGATCGCAATATCACCAAATTCGTATATTCCTGCACTAGCGAAATCAGGCTTTGTTCCTCATCAGGGGGCACAAAATCCATAAATGCCTCATCCACTACCACCAAAGCAAACTGCTCCAGGTAGGGCAGAATAGACTCGCACGAAAATAGCTTTCCCGTTGGGTTGTGGGGGTTATTTAGGAGTAGTCCCAGTTCATTTGTCTGTTGTTCTTCATCTAGGAAAAAGGACAAATCATCCAGACACCGTGATTGACTCCTGAGCTGAGCAGACTCGCCGACAGCACTGCCTTTTGAGGGCGACTTTCCCTGTGATGTGTCAACTGACGTGGACGCCACGCCAGTTGCCTGGGTCAGGAACACACTACTTGCCACCCTTGCCTGTAAAGCCGTCCTCTGGGCATCTACAAGCTCAAAGACCCGTTCATCATCAACACAGGGCTGATCCTCCTGCGGTGCTGGCTCACTATAGCGCTGCCTCTGGAGGGTGGTGGACTGTAGGGGATCACTCTTAACTCCCAAATCCAACGGAAACTCCAGTACTTTAGCGTTGTACGCCGTCAGGGTTCGGTAGTAATCACCAAAAGCTGGAGTTATTAATATTGTTGCGGCTAATTCTGCTAGTTCTCTACCTGCTAAGGTAAGTAATTCTGCTGAGCCATTACCCGGCAGAATCCACTCAGACGGCAGTTGATGAAAGTGACTGAGAGCTAGTCTCAGTTCACTGTAACTTGGGTCTGGATAGTGCTTAATATTACCAATTTGGGACTGGATAGCAGCGATCGCGCTGTTTGGCGGCCCCAACGGGCTGATGCTTGCAGAAAAATCCAGAATAGCATTAGGGAGACAGCCAGCCAGCGCTGCTGCCCAGGCTAAATTTCCCCCGTGTGCAGGTTGCCGCATTAAAACAAGATTCCCTGAGACAGAGTTTATGATTTTGGGGGTGCTACCCTTTCTCTAAACAGTTTCCCAGCAGAGAAAGCAGGAACCTTCGTCGCTGGGATTTCCATTTTTTCATTTGTTTTTGGGTTGCGACCTTCACGAGCTTTACGTTCCCGTGATTCAAATGAGCCAAATCCTACTAGTGTTACTTTATCACCAGAAGAAACGGCTTCAATAATCGTCTCTAGGGCCGCAGTTAAGACTGCATCTGCTTGTTTTTTGGTAACACTAGCCTTTTCAGCTACGGCATCAACTAATTCACCTTTATTCATGTCAAACTCCTTAGGTTTTTTGGAAATTTTTAAAGACGCACTCGAACGCATCTTTACTGAAATCTCTGTTAGGAGATATACAAAAGTCATCCTTTGGGAGCATTTTTACTCAAAATGGCTGCAAATCCCGTAGGCTCGACTTTTCAATGAATCATTCTAAGGTGTTGGAGCCTGATGTGGATAGATGAAACCATTAATTTATATAGATTTCAGGATTTTTTGTGTTTTTAGGGTGTTTGTTTCACTAAAAACCACCCCAAAAGTAGGAAAAAATACTTAGTAAATACCCTTGTTTCTTGGCGAACAGAGGAGTGGAGCAGATAGGAACAACAAGAAGATCAAGCAGTGTTATGAACGTTAGATTTGAGAGCAAAGTCTTACTACAAGCCACTTTGCGTTTATACTAAGTTAATTTTGATGATGGTGACAGTTGGTTGTAGGCGCTCTCAAGGACTCGAAAATTAGCTTTTAGAACCTATATAAAGTTACGATTTGTGACATTTTCAAAATTTAGCAGATTTGTAAAGGTTTTGTTTACTCTTTATTGCCTGAATGGGGGGTGGGGGGATGTGGTTCGACTTCGCTCACCAACCTGGGGATGAGGGGGACGCGGGGATGCGGGGACGCGGAGACACGGGGATGCGGAGACGCGAGGACACGGGGACGCGGAGAATAGACCTCTTGCAAAAGTCGGATACTCGCCAGAAAATAAATTTTCTGGCTGATAACTCAAGTCGGTTTCAACCGACTAATAACAGTATTTTTAGTCCGTTTCAACGGACTTTTGCTATTAGGCAGAGACTTGAGTCTCTGACGGTTCAAGTATTTTTGCAAGAAGTCTAATAATCAACACTCCTGCCCCAATCCCCAATCCCCAATCCCCAATCCCCAATCCCCAATCCCTAATCCCCAATCCCCAATCCCCAATCCCCAGTCCCTAATCCCCAATCCCCAAAAATGTTTGATCGCAGTCGCCGTAATCTTGCTCACTGGTTCGCCTTATCAATGGGTGGAATTTTGTTTGCGTTTGCAGGTGTGGGTTACTGTCTAAATGTGGAAGAACAACTACGTTTTTTTGATGAGGAACTTATTCAACAAGGTAAAACTCTTGCCACTAAAACCCAGTACTCGCTTTATCAAAGAAGACAAACTCCCACAAAAAATGGCATGTCTTTGAATGGCGGTCTGGTGTATGCCAGATGGTATGACGCTAACAAACAACTCATACAGTTTATCGGGTCATCGGGTACGAAACAGTTGACCGCAACACCTGGATTTCAAACAGTGCCAACCCAGTCACCTGCTAAAACTATCTGGGTTCGCCAACTGACTCTTCCTGTCTTACAAAATCAGGTGTTAATCGGCTATTTCCAAACTGCTACTCCCATGAACTCTCTACGCAACAGTTTAAATCAAGCTCGCTTGTTTTTAACTTTGGGTGTTCCCGTGACTTTTGGCATTATTGGGATTACGGGTTGGTTTTTAGGCGAATTGGCAATGCGACCAACCCATCGAGCTTATCAGCAATTGCAACGATTTACAGCCGATGCCTCTCATGAACTACGCACACCCGTAGCAACGGTTTTGAGTAATGCTCAAGTTGCCCTCATGCCGCCGGAAGATCCATCTGAGCAACGATTTCGGTTGCAAAAAATCGCGGAAACAGCTAAGTCTATGAGTACTTTGATCAACAATCTACTTTTTTTGTCGCGCCATGATGGTTCGCTGGCACAAACTATCTTAAAATCTGTAGATTTGAGCGAACTTTTGCGATTGCTTGCTGTGGAGTTTGCCGCCCAAGCCCCCACCCAAAACCTCAATTTCAGCACTCAATTGCCCCAGCACCCCATCATATTACAAGCTGACGCTGATTTGCTCAAACAAGCCGCGCTCAATCTCTTGAGTAATGCCTTCAAATACACGCCAGCAACCGGTAAGGTACAAATCCGACTGTTTACCCAATCTCATCACGCCCTCATTCAGGTAGAAGATAACGGTATTGGTATTCCCGCCACTGATTTACCCCATATATTTGACCGTTTTTACCGGGTAGATACTGTCCGTTCTCGCCAAACAGGCGGCTTTGGATTAGGACTGGCGATCGCTCAGCAAATTATACAAGCACATCAAGGTAAAATTACGGTTAAAAGTATTGTCGGGCAAGGCTCAACTTTTCAAATTGAACTACCACTCAATTAATACTCAAATCCCAATTCACGTCTGATGTGAATTACGAATACCGTTGATGAATGCAACAATAGCCCTCATCTCCCAACCTCTTCTCCCAAGCGTGGGAGAAGAGGAGCAATTTCAAAGTCCCTCTCCCAATTTGGGAGAGGGATTTAGGGTGAGGGCAAAGATTTATGACATCAGCAAGACCAATTTTTCGTAACTTAATTCACATTAAACGTAATTCTCAATTCCCAAATTGTTTGAATCATAATGTGTAAGGGCAGGAAAAATTAAAATAACAAAACCCGTGTTTATGAAGATAAGTCAGATAATATGAAATACTTAAGGCAAATATCGCAAAAATCAGAGGGATTATTTTACTGAATTCCAAGTTTTTTTTGCTGATCATTTCTAAAAAAGACATGGGAATTGCTATAGGCCAGAAGATAGTTGTGAGTAAAAGCATGACAAATGATAAAAACTTATCTTCTGGATCTGAAGCAGGATGACGCGAGGTAAACATGAGCCAATTGACTAAAAAATAACATGTCATTAGTGAATAACCAATAATCAAAGTTAGTTGTATTTGATTCATTGTCAATACCCCTTAAGTTATATAAAATGCCCTAACCTTATTTGTGTAATTTAGTTGATAAATATTCATCAGAAAATGTGGGTGGAAACCCCGTCCTTCTAGTACTGCAATGCAATTGTTTTTTGAATCTACTATCGCCTTGGGATTGGTTAGTTCGGTGTACTTTTGTGTTGCACTTTCAACGGGACAGTTACCCTTACGGGTTCGTCACTTCCTTCAACGGGGGAACCCCGCAACGGAGTGACTCACCGTTTCAAATCTCCCAATCCTGTACGCATAGTATTTTGCTATGCGCGAGCCTCCCTTGCGGGGTAATGTTAGCTGACGCTCGTGCCTCGCTAACGCTGCGCTAACGCCAATGTTTTAAGAGCTTGTTAGGCTTGCAACACTGTTCCAGTGACCTTAGAACTGTTTAATCACAAGCGACAGAGCAAGGGACTAGCTACGCATCCCGGGGTGTCGTGACTCAAAAAACGTTGTCAGTTAAGACTTAGGCTGGTCAGAATGGCTATCCGGATTTCTCTTTCAAGCCTCATGCCTTTAGGCTGAGGTTCCTGACAATTACAATATCTAGGAAATATTACTCAACCAGATAAATGCTAATCGAATTCTAAAACGGCATAAATCAGTATCTTCACTTAATTTAAATAGCTTAAATATCGTTATTGTTATACTTATTAAATACAGTCGTTGTTACTAGAGATATTTATTTACTCAACAAATTTAGCCAGAAGTACTATTATGTGGACACTGCCCATAACTTAAAAATCAGGGTTTAAGTGAAGTATAAACAGTGCCCACCTTACAAAAATTGCTATCAAGCAATTGTTAAAATGCGAATTAACAGCAGTATAAATTATGCTAAAACTACTTAGGTAAAACCTGTCGCAATGCTGCCAAAAGTTGATCAACACTTTCTTTGCGACTGTTAAAACCCATCAGACCGACGCGCCAAACTTGACCGGCGAGTTCACCAAGACCACCGCCAATTTCAATCCCATGTTCATTTAACAATTGTTTAGCGATCGCTTTACCATCCACTCCGGCTGGAATGCAGACAGTAGTGAGAGTTGGTAGTCGATATTGTTGCTCAACGTGTAAACTCAATCCTAAATCTTCCAACCCTTGCCATAGATACTCTACATTATTTTGATGACGCTGCCAGCAATTTACTAGTCCCTCTTCTGTAACCAAACGCAGTGCTTCTCGTAATGCATAGTACAGGTTTATTGGGGCTGTATGGTGATAGGTGCGTTCAGTGCCCCAATACTTGCTAAGCAATGACATATCCAAATACCAGTTTGCCACCTTAGTGCGACGTTGCTGCAATTTCTGGGCCGCACGCGGACTCATTGTAAATGGTGAAGCACCAGGCGGGCAACCCAACCCTTTTTGGCTACAGCTGTAGGCTAGGTCAACCCCCCAAGCATCTAAAAAGATGGGAACACCGCCTAAACTTGTCACTGTATCCACTAGTAATAGTGTGTTAAATTCACGACAAATCTCAGCAACTCCTTCTAAAGGTTGACGTGCGCCAGTAGAAGTTTCGGCATGAACCAAAGCCAAAATAGCCGGACGATGAGTTTCCATGGCTGTCCGTAGTTCTTCTAAACAGAAGACTTTTCCCCAAGGTTTGGTGATGGTTCGCACATCAGCACCATACCTTCCAGCCATATCTACGAGGCGATTACCGAAGTATCCAGCAACACCAATTAACACGACATCACCGGGTTCTATGGCATTGGCGATGGTTGCTTCCATAGCAGCTGAACCGGTACCACTAACGGCAATGGTCAGTGGGTTTTCTGTTTGCCAAACGTAGCGCAGCAACGATTGAATCTCATCCATGAGTTCCAAAAAAGCTGGGTCAAGATGTCCAACCGGTGAGGTGTTCATCGCTTGGAGAACTGTGGGATGAGCATTCGATGGGCCAGGCCCCAACAGTAGACGGTGTGGTATTGCTAAGGGTGTGAGTGATAAACGCTGAGTGTCGTTGATTGAGATTGTTTGCGTCATAATTCGACGATCACTTAAATAATACTGATCGCATAATAAGGCGATCGCATGGCCAATATTTTACTCAGCTAAAAACTATAGCCTGCTCTACATAAATCAAAGATGTGAAAGTTTAAGAGTCAGAGTTCTGATCCCATCCACCAAATTGCACCATTGAATTTCACATCTACCCCAGAATAAGCGATCGCAGTTCTTAAAGGTATCATTCAAAAGTGCTTTGATGGGATTTGTGGATGATGCCGAGCTCTATCTAGACCGGAATGCAAATGTAATTCAAGTTCGCTCAGCCTCGCACTGGGGTTACGGTGATTTAGGCGTTAATCGTCAACCCATAGAGACCATTAGAGCCAAGTTCAACGAGGTTCTGAACACCTAAATGCGGTTGTTTGCAATCCCAACCAAGCTACGGAAATGACCATTTTGAGCAAATCGGTCTGCTAAAATTTGTCGATATAGTGCCTCATAGCCATCGACCATTTGCTTGACGCTAAAACGGTTTTCAACATATTTCCGACAAGCATAACGGTCTAACTCTGATGCTTGCTCAATCGCACTGATGCACTCTTGAATGCTGTTGCATAACAAACCCGTCTTGCCATGGTCAATAATTTCCACAGTAGACCCTAGCTTCATCGCGATTACTGGCGTACCCGCAGCCATAGACTCAACCATCACTAACCCAAAGGGTTCGCGCCAAGTGATGGGGAAAAGAGTTGCCACTGCACCTCCCATGAGGGCATTTTTTTGAGCATGGTTAGCTTCACCGAGATACTCAATTTGCTTACCGTCGATGTGTGGTTTGATTTGTTGCTCATAATATTCCACATCAACAACGTCTACTTTCCCTGCCATTTTTAAATGCCAGCCAGATTTTTGAGCAATTTCTATTGCTAGGTGCGTTCCCTTTTCTGGAGATATCCTACCCAAGAACGCTAAGTAGGGAGGTTCTTCCGCTTGGGGATAAAATTTGTAACTGCTGACATCAATCCCATTGTAGACTGTGGCTGCATAGTTCAACCCTAATCTGGGTTCTCGTTGGGTATTGGAAATACTCACATAAGGCTGATTTTTGCCAAATTTAAAGATTTTTTCGTTGTCCGGGGTAAAAATACCGTGCAACGTATGAACAGTGGGAGTTGTCACCAGGTTTGTGTAAGGTAGTGTGATGTGTCCCACATGGGAGTGAATGATATCAAAATCTTCTGCATGTTCGTATACAGAAGCTAATTGCAGCATATCGTAAATGCTGTGATCTTTGATTGTCGAATCTAGTCTGAGGGCGCGGGGATGAACTGATAAGAGTTTTGCCAGACTGATAGAATCTCCCGATGCGAACAAAGTCACTTCATGTCCACGTTTAACTAATTCATCTGTTAGTAACCCTACAACAAGCTCGATACCTCCATAAGCTGGAGGTGGTACTCTCTCCCATAGTGGTGCTATTTGAGCAATTCGCATCATAAACCTCCTAAAAAATAAAACTAGAATTAAAAGTGTTTCCTTTTTGTTTCGATGTGCTTGTAAACGTTTATTTTTACTCTAGAAAAACAGACTTTACTTGATTAACGCATCAAGATTTTATGCGTTTATTTCTATATTGTTAGTCTATCTTAGGTAAGGAAACGTCCTTGACTAAAGAGGTATATTTCTTTTGCATTACTTAGAATGAGAAAAGTTTTTAGTAGTAAATATAAGCTAAAAATTAATTATTCGTCAACCCAGATTGATTGCTGTTTGTCATTCCATTTTTAGTTGGCAACGAGAATAGTTGTATTTATTCAAGGGGATGAATTCTAATCAACAAAATTTCTGATCGGTCGATGTCAAGTATTTAATTTTTCAATCCAAACTATAAGGATTTAGCGGATACTTAAGTAGGTGCAAATATTAAACTATACTTTTTAGATTTTATGCTCAAAATCTTTGCTAAAGAAACTGCCTGTATGCAAGCTAGAGACGGTGTTCGCCTAGATGCGGATATCTATCGTCCCGATGCGGATGGTGAGTTTCCGGTGTTATTAATGCGACAACCTTACGGCAAAGCGATCGCATCTACCGTTGTTTATGCCCATCCTAGTTGGTATGCTGCCCACGGCTATATTGTGGTGATTCAAGATGTGCGAGGCAGGGGCACTTCTGAAGGTGAATTTAAGTTATTTACTAATGAGATTACAGATGGTGAAGATACAGTCAATTGGGCAGCAAATCTATCTGGTAGTAATGGCAAAGTTGGCATGTATGGTTTTTCCTATCAAGGAATGACTCAGTTATATGCCGCAGCTACTAAACCAAGTGCCCTTGTCACAATTTGTCCCGCGATGATTGGCTATGATTTATACACAGATTGGGCTTATGAAGGAGGTGCATTTTGTTTACAAACTAATCTCGCTTGGGCAATTCAATTAGCAACGGAAACTGCTCGTTTACGTAAAGATAAAACAGCTTTTACAGGATTATCTGCCGCTAATGGCAATTTACCTCTAACTAATTCTGAAATTCTCCAGCAATTTGCACCTGACTCGTTCTATCACGAGTGGTTAATGCATTCCCAACCAAATGCATATTGGCAAGAAATATCACCCAAATGCCACCTACAAGGTATTGACTTGCCCATGTTACATATCGGTGGATGGTTTGATACTTATCTACGTGGTACTATGCATCTATACAAAGACATGGCAGCCCGTAGCAGGATGCCTCAACATTTATTAGTCGGGCCTTGGGCACATTTACCTTGGGGTCGTAAAGTTGGTGAGGTTGACTTTGGTGCTAAGGCGGTGAGTCCTGTAGATAAAATGCAAGTCCGTTGGTTTGATCAGTTTCTTAAAGGTGTAGATACAGGATTGCTTCGGGAATCGTCTGTTTGCCTGTTTGAAATGGGGAGTAATATTTGGCGCACTTTCCCTAATTTACCTATAGCAAACCAGAAATCTTACTTTTTGTCAACCACTGGGCTTGCTAGCATCAGAGAAGATTCAGGCACTCTCAGTACCCAAAACTCTCCACTTGGCACTCATGATGTATTAGTTCATGATCCTGGGCGACCAGTTCCGTCTCTGGGTGGACATGCGGCAATTCCAGCAGGTGTGTTTGAGCGATCGCATCTCGATTGTCGCAGTGACGTATTAACTTATACTAGCGAGCCATTAACAACTGACTTGCATTTGGTAGGGGATATAGCAGTAGAAATTTGCGCTCAAGCGGATCAGCCCAGTTATGATTTATGTGCTGTTTTGTCGCAAGTATATCCCGATGGACGCGTGTACAATGTGACCCAAGGTTATGCCCATTGTAGAGACGTGACATGTCACATCTCTATAACGAAAATTCAACTACAAACTACTTGTGTGCAAATTGCCAAAGGTAACGCCCTACGCTTGAGTTTAAGTGCGGCATGTTTTCCAGCTTATGCAATGAACTCTGGTAATAGTGCGGTGATTAGCAGCGAAAGTTTATTAGATGCTCAGATAATTACGCTGAGAGTGAGTTGTGGAGGCGAGGCGAATTCTCAAGTTTTGTTACCCGTGATTGTTTAAAATGAGTAGGGACATATTCAAACCTGTAATAAATATTTATGCCTCCTCGTTGGCCTCGTCAACCCGATCGCAAAGATCCAGCTTACCGTAAATTAGATGACCGGATGAATTTCGCCGTGCATGTAGCGATCGCTGCTACGATTAACTCTGGATTGTGGTTCTTCCATAACCTAAAAGCAACAACTTGGGAGTGGCTACCGTGGTTGACGGTGAGTTGGGTAGTAGTATTATTAGTGCATCTAATTTATATTACGGCGATCGCTAACTACACTGAAACCCCACCTAAATCCACCTGAAGATGGACTACTGTTGCTAGGGCGATTGTAACCTGTGGCAGTAGAGTTAGCCCGATTAATTAAGCGATAATATGAAATAGCCTAGAGTTGATACTCTTTATTAATGCAAGGTTATTTTTATGGCTAATACTAGCACCACAGAACTACTAGAAGCCCTAGCCGCTGAAATTGGCGAAAATGTCTACATAGATATTGCTAAATGGCATCTTTACTTATCTGATGCCAAATTGCATAAAGTTGTTGCGGAACAACTGTATCCTTTAATTACTTCCAATACCATCAACGAAGACAGAGTTATCCAAGTTTTAGAATCTATTCCAGTTAAAATCGGCGGTGGTAGACGGGAACTTGCCCTACTAGATTTACTGCCATTACAATGCCAAGTTAACCTAGTGGATATTTTAGAAAAATATCAACGCGAGATCTAACCCATCTACTATGCTTGTTCCATAATTTGCTTCTTTAGCAATCCTCCTATAGGAAGTGGAAAGCATGAATACTTATCAATTTCATGATGAATATACTTTAGCAGAGACAGCAGACAAACTGGGGAAAGTAGCTTTAAAGTTAGGTCTGATATCTAGCTTTGTCGTGCGTTATTTTCCTGATAATAGGCAATACTACATTCCCAACGAACAAGAATCTGAACCGCTGACACCAGAACAAGCATATATGCGGTTTAGAAAATTAATTGAAAATTCTGGGAAGTAAACACGCCCTCATACATCTTTATAATCTTTAGTGAGGTTAGTTATATGTTTTTACAAATCAAAGATAGCACCGACTTAATAAAAATCCTGGATATACAGGAATTACTTGATCCGAATAATGACATTATTCATGGGCAAGAACAAGAAGGTGAAGAAGAACAAGAAACTGATACTTTTAAGAAAGAAAATTTAGTTTTTCCGTCTGGCGAAAGTTTACCACGTTGTTGGCTAGATGCTGACTACAGAAAGGCAAAAGTATCGTAATTCTCTAATTATCAAAACAATCAGGTCTAAAACCGGACTTCGTCCAAAGTTTTTGTAGCGGGGTATAAATCCCCGTTACAAAAACGACCTGCGACCTGCTGTCTATGATATTGTGAGTTGATATTTATGCTTCTTCTGGTATATTCACCGCTTCATCTTGTTGTGACTTCGAGAAAAATTTCTTAGTAATCAAGTTAGTCAAGATGTGAGATAGTACTCCTAAAGGGCCAGCAAAAAAACATAAGGCAAGAGAGTGAATTGTCCAGACACCTGTTTTTTGTCCTTCCCAATATATCCAACGACCGACAAATAAATCCATAACTAAAAAATGAATCCAACCCGTAGCAGCGGCTTTTTCATCAGCAAAAAATCGCGCAATATCCGCTAATTGAGGATTAGATAAAGCTTGAGCAGTTTCTGGTGTCACACTGCTGATAAATAAATACAAATATACTCCAGCTAACACGATAAAAGGAAGAAATGATTCCATTAACCGCCTTGTAACTTGCCAATTTGGAAAAACAATCATCAATAACCAAAATGGCACAACGAAAAAATTAGCAATGTTGAAAATTTGAGAAATAATCATAATAGGGATGAAAGAGATTGTATAACTCACCACTCACAAATTATATAGGAATAGTATTTTATCTTTAAAAAAACTCCCTACTCCCCACTCCCTGTCTACGCAAATAATTTCATCAGCCAAGTTTAGATCCCTATAGCTTGATGAGTTGTGATTCTATTTCTGAGGATTTCAAATCACGACCGATAAAAACTAAGCGAGTTTGCCTAACTTCTTCTGGTTGCCAAAGACGATCGTAAAATTGATCAAATCGAGTCCCTACACCTTGCATAACTAAACGCATCGGTTTGTTAGGCACTGCAACAAAACCTTTAATGCGGTAAATCTCTTGTTGATTTGCTATTGCTTGTAACTGTCTTTGCAGTTTTTCTGGTTCAAAAGCACGGTCTAAAATCAGATGAGTTGAAGTAATTTCTTCATCATGATCATGGTCTTCTTCATGATCATGATGACTGGGACGGTTATCTAAATTATCTTCCACTGCCGCTTGAAATCCGAGTAATATAGATGGGTCTAGTTGACCGCGATCGCTCTCAATCATCTTCACCACTCTGGGCAACTCTTGTTTAATTAATTCCTCAACTTCAACTCGTGTTTTAGCATCTATCAAATCAATCTTACTCAACACCACCAAATCTGCACAAGCAAGTTGATCCTCAAACAATTCTTGCAAAGGTGTCTCATGTTCTAGACTATCATCAGCTTGTCGCTGTTGTGCGATCGCTTCAGGATCGCTGGCAAAAGTTCCCGCTGCTACCGCCGCACAATCTACCACAGTAATCACAGCATCCACAGTAGCAGCATTGCGGATTTCTTGCCAACGAAAAGCCTTAACTAGCGGTTTAGGTAAAGCTAAACCAGAAGTCTCAATCAAAATACAATCGATACTGTCTCGTCGCTTAATTAACTGTTGCATCGTCGGGAAAAACTCTTCCTGGACAGTGCAACACAAACACCCATTAGTTAACTCAAAAATATTACTTTCACCATCACCATCTTCAGGACAAATCTGACAAGATTTTAATAACTCACCATCAATACCAAGTTCGCCAAACTCATTAACTAAAACAGCAATCCGGCGTCCTTGATTATTTTGTAGCAAATGGCGAATTAAACTAGTTTTACCACTACCTAAAAAGCCCGTAATTACCGTAACAGGAATTTTTGTTGCCATAATAATAATTCGTAATTTGTAATTAAGACACAGTTTGAAAAGCTTGATACAAGATGTGTCCAATTTTTTATCCCGCACACATCATTGCTCAAAACTGAGGGGCAATTTCCCCATGCTTGCTTTCATCAATAAAAAGCATTCATAGGGCCATTGCCCCTAAATATGTTCAGTGCCTTACAAACACCCTAATTCATACAACCAACGCAAACCACCCTCTCACACTTTATTTTTTTGCGTCCTCTGCTCCTTAGGATGCTCGTACCTCGCTCTAAACGAGGCTATGCTGTAGGCTTTACGCTACCGCTTCGCTAATGCGTCTATGCTTCTCCTTAAAAAACCAAACTACTCAGCTGTAGCCAGCTCAGTACTACCACGAGTACGACGCCGTGTGAGGCTATTGTACAGCATGACACCGATCGCCTTAATCAAATTACCTTCCAACTCTTGGAACATCTTCATATTCATCCCAAAAGCGGCGTTAGCTTCATCAACAATGCGATCGCCCGTAGTATCATCAACAGGTAATTCATCCAAAGCTTGACGATACTTAACTTTAAATGCCTTCTCATCAGGAATTTCGTCAAATTCATAAAAAGCCGTACCTTGTCCATCAGACAAGTTCATCGCCGTTTGGGCAATATTTTTCAGGATTTGTCCCCCTGATAAGTCGCCAAGGTAACGAGTGTAAGAATGTGCTACCAATAATTCCGGTTCCTTTTGCGAAATTTCCCGGATACGCTGTACATAAGCTTCCCCAGCCGGAGATAATTTAATTTGCTCCCGCCAATTACCACCGTAGTAGTAAACTAAGTCTTGCTCTAGAGTATGCTTACGGTTAAGCTGGGGAAAATTAATTCGTGAAACAATCGGATGCTGACGAAGCTTTTCCATCTCCTCTTCCATCGCAGAGTAGATGAAGTAGAAGTTAGCAACTAGTTTCCGGTACGAGTTTTTCTCAACTACACCTTTTAAAAAGCACTTGACAAAACCTACATTTTCTGCCATTGTGTGGGCTTTCTTAGTACCTACACGTAATTTGGTTGCTAAATTGCTGCTCATGCTAAATTTCTCAACTTTAAAAAGTCAACTGCTGGAGTCTGGATTTACGAACGGCTAAAAAAGCCATTAAAACGTTACATTAGAACTATTTGATGAGAATTTATATTAATATTTCTTAAGCGTAGATGTTTTGTAAAATTTTACACAGCAAATTGGCTAGGAAATGGGGAACTCGGGGCCCCCGCTTCTGGAGGGAGTGGGGAATTGGGAATGTAAAGAACATTTAACCAATGACTAATGAATAATGACTAATGACTAATTGTGTGGAGTGTTTAAAAGATTATGGTTTCATCTATAACTAAGATTTCCGAGATTTCTGGGGATTCTGCTGCCGCAAGTGATGGATTGGGTAAAAGTATTGAGGATAGCTTTATGCTCAACTTAATGCCTCTACCAGCAACTCCTCTGTTTGGCACAGATGGCATTCGCGGACGAGTAGGAGAATTGCTGGGTGCGCCTTTGGCTTTACAAGTTGGTTTTTGGGCGGGTATTGTTTTGCGTAGCCATGCTACTCAAGTCGGGCCAGTGGTTTTGGGACAGGATTCTCGCAACTCCAGTGATATGCTGGCAATGGCTTTGAGTGCGGGCTTAACAGCAGCAGGGTTAGAAGTTTGGTATTTGGGATTGTGCCCTACTCCTTGCGTTGCTTATCTCACCAGCGTCAGTGATGCTATAGGTGGAGTAATGATTTCTGCTAGTCATAATCCTCCAGAAGACAACGGAATTAAAATCTTCGGTGCAAATGGTACAAAGTTACCCCAACCATTGCAAGCAGAAATTGAGGCTGGACTACGCGGTAACATCTCAGCAGCTATTAGCGGCAAGTGCGGACGGCATCACTCGCGTTTTGGGTTAATAGGGCGTTATGGCGAGGCGTTGCAAAAACCTTTACAAAATAAGATAACTCTTCAAGGAATGAAGATTGTCTTAGATTTAGCATGGGGGGCAGCAGTTGGTTTAGCACCAACAGTATTTACACAAATGGGTGCCGAAGTCATCTGTTTACATAACGAAGCAGATGGCGATCGCATCAACGTCAACTGCGGTTCCACTCACCTAGAAATCTTACAAGCTGCGGTAAAAGAACACAATGCCGATTTAGGCTTCGCTTTTGATGGCGATGCTGATCGCGTTTTAGCCGTAGATCATACTGGTAGGCAAGTAAACGGCGATTACATTCTCTATCTGTGGGGACGCGACTTACAACAACAGCAACTCCTACCAGATCAGCTGATTGTGTCTACGGTGATGGCCAACTTAGGCTTTGAAAGGGCTTGGCAGCGACAAGGAGGCAAATTGATTCGCACCGCCGTCGGTGATCAATACGTACAAGCCGAGATGCTGCGGACTGGGGGAATGTTAGGTGGTGAACAATCAGGACATATTTTGTGTTGTCACTATGGCATGACTGGAGATGGCTTGTTAACAGCCTTGCATTTAGCAGCCTTAGTGAAACAAGCGGGAGTTTCTCTAGCAGAATTGGTAGATCAAAGCTTTCAAACCTATCCACAACTACTGCAGAACGTGAGAGTATTAGATCGCGATCGCCGTTTAGCATGGAAAGATTGTCAACCTCTACAACAAGCGATCGAACTTGCTGAGGCCGCCATGGGTGACTCTGGTAGAATTTTAGTCCGCGCTTCAGGCACAGAACCAGTCATCAGAGTCATGGTAGAAGCCGCCGATGCAGAACTTGCCAACCACTGGACAAATGAGTTAGTCTCACAAGTCGAACAACACTTAGCGTAGAGAGTGCTGAGTAATCATGAACAACCCCTGACTAACATCGTTTGAGCCAGGGGTTTCTACATCCCGGCGTAGTTTGAGATTATCCCTGTTGTGTCGCTCTAGGCAGAAGAAAAATAAGTGATACTGGTAAAAATATTATGCTCAAAGGATTAAAACTTAGTGTATTAGTAGCAGTGCTGATGAATCTGGCATGGTCATTGCACGCCCAAGCAAACTTTAACGGCAAACTTACCGTAGAAATTGATGGATTAAAAAATAAACAAGGACAAATCTGCGTTAGTATTTTTGCTAACAGTCAAGGTTTTCCCAACAACCGCGATCGCGTCTTACAAAAGCAATGTACCAAGATTGGCGACACCCCTTTACTCGTTAGCTTTGACAACCTCAAAGCAGGTAACTACGCTGTTGCTGCAATCCACGATCAGAATAATGACCTTACCCTCAATCGTAACGACCTGGGGATGCCCATCGAAGGCTTCGGATTTTCTCGCAATCCCGAAGTTCGCACCAGCGCACCTAAATTCGGTGAAGCAGCTTTTTTAGTAGCAGGCCCAAACACAAATATCCAAATTCAGATGAAATACTTTTAAGGGGCCTGGGGACTGGATAATTATCTTTCTCCCTCGCTTCCTCATCTCCCGGTTGGTGAGCGAAGTCGAACCATATCTCCCCCAACTCCCCACCCTGTTCCTTATCTTCAATCTAGCCCACAATTAAACCATCCTGAACGCGGATAATTCTTCTAGTTTGGGCAGCAATATCTGACTCATGGGTGACAATCACAATTGTGATGCCTTGCTCATTTAGTTCTGTTAGCAAATTCATTACCTCACGGGAAGTTTCAGTATCTAAAGCACCCGTTGGTTCATCTGCTAAAACTAATGCAGGCCGATTTACCAAAGCACGAGCGATCGCTACCCGTTGTTGTTGTCCCCCAGACAGTTGACTGGGGCGGTTGGAGATGCGATCGCCTAGTCCTACTCTTTGCAAAGCTTCTAATGCTCTTTGACGACGTTTTGGTTTAGGCAAATTCGCATAAACCATCGGTAACATCACGTTTTCCAAAGCTGTTGACCGCGCCAATAGATTAAATTGTTGGAAAACAAAACCTATCCTTTGGTTGCGGATATAGGCTAATTCATCATCATCAAAAGTAGTCAGATTTCTACCTTCAAAAATATAATTTCCTGTCGTTGGACGATCCAGACATCCAACAATATTCATCAATGTAGATTTTCCCGAACCAGATGCACCCATAATAGCAACATATTCACCCTCTTCAATTGACAGTTGAATTCCTTTTAATATGGGTACATTCACCTCACCCAAACGGTAAGCTTTAGTAATAGATTCCATCCAAATCATGGTAGGCATAATCAGTAGTATTGAGTGTATTGAGAGTGCTGCTAGATTTAATCGCTACGCAATGCAGTAATTGGGTCTAATTTGGCGGCGTTTCTAGCTGGAATTACACCAGCAATTAAACCAACAGTTAAAGACAGTCCAAAGCCAGCAATAATTGATAATATAGAAATAACAAACGGAAACCTAAAAATATTTGCTGCGGCAAAAGCAATTACAACACCGCTTCCCATCCCAATGCACCCCCCAACAATTGAAATAACGATCGCTTCAGCTAAAAATTGATTTAATATTGCAGAATTAGTGGCTCCTACTGCTTTACGAATTCCGATTTCTCGTGTTCTTTCGACAACAGAAACTAGCATAATATTAGCAATACCAATTCCACCAACAACTAGAGAAATTCCCGCGATCGCTACTACCATGACTGTAAATAATCCGACTACATTAGTGAAGGTGCTGACGATATCGGCTTGGTTAGTGAGGCGAAAGTCATCAACTTGCGGCGGATAGATATTGTGTCGTAAACGTAATATATTAGTAACTTGAAATTGAGCAGCTTCTAATTTTTGCTGATTGCTAGCTTTAACCAAAACTCCACTCACAGAAATGCCAGTTAGGGCATTGTTACCAACTAATCTGCCGGACATACTCGTCAGGGGAATGAAAATTTGATCGTCTCTATCCATTGGCCCTTGAGAACCTTTAGGTTCCGTCACCCCAATTACCTTGTAAGCCTCTCCCTGAATCCGAATTGTTTCATCTATGGGGTTAACGCCATCACCAAAGAGTGTTTTTTGGACTGTTGGCCCTAGCACGGCAACTTGGGCAGCATTATCTAGTTCTTCTTGAGTAAAATATCTCCCTTCTTGGGGGTAAGTATTTCTGGCGTCTGGATAGTTCAAATCAGTACCGTAAATTGTAGTTGAGGTGTTTTGTTCCCCATACACAACTTGTGCATTCCTTTGCAGGTAAGCAGAAACAATTTCAGCCGATGGTGCTTCCTTGGCGATCGCTTTTGCATCTTCCCAGGTTAAGGTGCTAGTAGAACCCAGTCCTTGACTGATATTATTACCGCTTCTAGAGGCACCAGCTAAAACTTGCAGCACATCCGTACCCAACGCTTGGATTTGTTGCTCAACTCCTTTCTGTACTCCCTGGCCAACAGAGGTAATGGCAATGACTGAGGCAATACCAATAATCACACCCAGCATCGTTAGGCCTGTGCGTAATTTATTACTCCACAGCGTTTCTGCTGCCATTGACAGAATTTCCAATAGTGGCATTGTGCGAGTATTCTTAGCTTTAAACTTGTAAAATCCCTTCAGCATAATTGTTGTATTTAAAGCTAAGTTTAAGGAGAATTCCCACCAGAACGACGATTACCTCCTCCCGTACTAGGAAGAATACCGCCTCGTGGCCTTGATTGTGGTCGCATCCCTGGTGGGAAACTCAGCATGACTTTCTCAGTTCCCTGCAACCCAGATTTCACTTCCGTAAAATTATTGACAGTCGCGCCAGTCTCAATGCGCTTAAAAACAGGCTGACTATCTCCTTGGACTACAAACACACCCGTACCGCGTTCTCGACGAACAACTGCTGCTGTCGGCACTACCATCGCATTGTCTAATCGGCCGGCTTGAAAATCTACTTCTACATTCATGCCAGATCGTAGTATTCTTTGCGGATCTGATAAAGTTGCTTTTACTTGAAAGCTGGTGACATTTTGCTCTACTGTAGCTTGGGCAGCAACTTGACTAACTCGACCTGTAAAAGTTTTTCCTGGATGAGCATCTGCTCGAATTGTGACTTGTTGACCCAGACGAATTTTAGCAATGTTCGATTCAGCGACATTGGCTACAACTTGATTTGTCGAAGCCAAAGACAAGATGGAAGAAGAAGTTGCCGAAGAAACAGAACTCCCTGATGTTGTGGGAGTTACAAAAGCACCAGGATCGGCATACTTTTGGGTGACGATACTATCGAAAGGTGCGCGGAGTATAGTGTCATTGATTTGGGCTTGGATATTTTGTAATGAACCACGCGCAGACATGACTTGGGCACGGGCTGCTTCAATATCTTCTGTGCGCGTTCCGGCTTTTAGCAATGCCAAAGCTTGCTGTCTCTGTTTCACTACAGATCGTGCTTGTTCAATGTCTTCTGGACGTGACCCAGCTTTTTGCAAAGCTAATGCTTGCTGTGCTTCATTTACAGCAGCTTGGGCACTGTCGCGATCGCTGCGTTTTTGATTTACAGTCTGAAGAGAAATAGCCCCAGTATTATATAGTTGCTGGTTACGGCGAAAATCATCTTCTGCTTTACTCAAATTAGCTTGAGCGCTTTGTAGGCGTGCCTGCGCTTGGGCAATGTCTTGAGGACGATTGCCTGTTTGCGCCTTTTGTAGATTTGCTTGGGCTTCTTCTAATTGTGCCTGTGCCTGGCCAATATCTTGAGGACGGTTACCTGCTTGCGCCTTTTGCAGATTTGCCTCTGCTTGAGCTAGTTGTCCTCTTGCTTGGGTGAGTTGCCCTTGCAGATTAGAATCATCCATGTAAGCAAGCACTTGCCCCTGTTTGACAGTATCTCCCTCTTTTACCAGCAGTCTTTTCAATATGCCGGAATTTTTTGGGCTAACATTAATAGACCTTTCCGGCTTGACTGTACCGTTAGCTAAAACTGTGATTGGCATACTTTGCCTTTCTACTGACTGAGTGATCATCTGCTGTTTTGCTTCTTGCTTAGGAAGTACAGCTACTTGGTAGTAAACTGCATAACCAATTGCACCCACAAGACCAAACAGAAATAGCCAAGATAACCAATGATTCTTGCTCTTTTTTTTTGCTTGTGGAATCAAAGGTAGTGAATCTACAGAGTTTGATGTATCAACTGTCATATTTACTATCAATTTGGGAAAAATCGCCACCAAGCCATAGTCCAATACATTTAGTTAAAGGTTATTGGTGAAAGTATTGTTAGTAGAAAAGTGACAATGCAACATTTCTACATAAGTAAGCTGCCAACCGCGCTTGAACCATTGCACTCACCAAGGTTTTATCTGAACTGTATTGAACAATTGCCTGATGCATTTATCGTATAAATTCATGTAAGTAATTATCGATCAAAAAGCCGCTAATCAATGTATGACCAAAGTCACTAGTAATTTCAAATTGATGTATGACCTTGGTCATTAATTTATGAACAACTGAATTCCTTACTTTTCTAAAAAATGGTAACTTAAGTACTTTCACTTAAAATCTTCAATTTTATTTATTCAAGCTTATTAAGTGCTTATACTTAACAATAAGCAATATTTTATATTTAATAGAATTTTTAGTAAAAAATAGAGCTTTTTATAGACAGCATAGAAAACCTTACTTTAAGCTTGGGTTTGTAATTGATATGTTATTTGAGAGAGATAAAAATGCTGTCTTTAGGCAAATCTATAAATCAACACAAATCATTTCTAATTTTAGGTTTAGTAACACTGGGGTCATTTGCAGCAATCAACCCAGCCCAAGCGGTGACATTCGAGTCCAAAGCATGGACTACAGATACTGAATTTATATCGTTAGTGAATCGTAAAGAGTTTGAAGAATTGTTTGTTGCTGAAGGTCGGGTTGGTGACAGTGGAGGTATGGCACAGAAGGAAGTAAAGATTAATGGTGATGTTGTATTAGGCGCTCCGGTTCTTGACGAAAAGAACTTTAATTGGGGTAATAGTGGTACACTATGGGACTTTACCCTGGCATATACAGGAAGCGAAGTTAAATTCACCGTTGGTAACACACTCATAAGCACCACAAAAGTAGCAGCCAACAGTGAAATAGGTGATATCTTTATCCGTACTGCTGCTGTAAAAAACAGCAATACGACAGACAGCATTATGACGCTGAGTAACTTGCTGTTTAATGGTCAAGCAATAACGAATTCTTCAGGAGTGAGTAGCATCTCTTCTATAGGCTCTACAGGTACATCTAACGGTAGAGACATAGATTATTTACAAATTAAGGATGTGTCATCCACTAAATTTACAATCACTGGTAAAACATCTATGAGTTGGACGGGCACACGACCATCTAATTCTAATCTCGCTTTCCAAATCAAAGTGGGCAAGAAAAAAAGCGTACCAGAGCCTGGTATGGTCGCTGCAATCTTAGCAGTTGGAATCGTGGGTGCAACTGTTAGCAGAAGAAAGCAAGTAGTTATATAGGGAATGGGGAATGGGGAATTGGTTAAAAGTCAAGAATCAAGAGTTATTCCCTTACTTCCTCATACCCCGGTTGGTGAGCGGAGTCGAACCACATCCCCCTCATCTTCCCTCTAGCTTCTTACAGTTTGACAGTAACTGTCTTAACTTCGGTGTATTGCTGCAAGCCATATTCACCTAGTTCTCGACCGATACCAGATAGTACCAGCACGCACGTTATGAGCGATCGCATGTGCTTTGGTGATATCCTTTGTCCAGACTGCGGCGGCAAGTCCGTACATCGTACTATTAGCCCGTTGAATTGCTTCATCAATATCTTTAAATTTGATAATGCTCATCACTGGCCCAAAGATTTCCTTTTGGGCTATTTTCATGTCATCACGCACATCGGTTAAAACCCTACTTGTATAGTGAGTGGCTTAGTTTCCCCGTTCCCTTACTTAAATTACTACAGAAGTTGCCGGAACTCTTCAATAGTGTTTACAGTTTTGATAGCTTGTTGAATACTTTTTAATTGCTGTAAATCAGCAATTTGATAGATTGTAGGCATTAATTCCAAACCGGAGTTGCCAAATTTAATCTCTAATGCCAATTCAATACCTGAAAATAATTCCTCTCGCCGTCCACGTTCTTCCCCGCGTGCTTCCCCGCGTGCTTCCCCGCGTGCTTCTCCGCGTGCTTCCCCGCGTGCTTCTCCGCGTGCTTCTCCCTCGCGTAAAATTTCTTGATACCAAGGCGATTCACGTAACACAGTCATATCCCACCTCATAATTTCCTGAACTAACCCACTCTCTAAAACAAACGTAGCAAAAAAAGCTAATACCGTTTCCAGTTGGTTTAGTTGTTCATCTGCACGCAGAATTTGTAATGCTTCTCTAATGGTAGATTCATTTTCGCCACCTTTGAGAATGGGGACAAACGGCAGTAAGGATGGTAACGGTTGTTGAAAAGCAATATTGACATCAACTTCCCACAGGTTAATTACCCGATAATCTTGTATTGCCCGTAATCCTGCAAGATTGGAGATAAAGCTCGTGGGTATTTCGTTGTTGCCAGTTTTTAGAATGTTGATCAGAACAGGGTATATTGGTAAATAATATTTTTCTTCAGCAAGTGCTGCATATGCACGTATCCGGCGTGGTATTCTCGATTGATAGCGCAGTTGCACTTCATTGAGAACAAGAAATTCTCCATACTCAAGACTGTTGACACGGATTAAAACATCACTTTCTCGACTTATCCACTGAAATTCACCACTGAGAATTTCTCCAGCAACAATATCGGGGATTTGAGTCACCCATCTTACCCAGTTATCGGGCGCGAGACTGATTAATCTTTTGGTGCTAACATCAGCAGGTTTTGTCATTGAGTTGTAGACACACTTAGAAAATAAAGCTAATCGTAACCTAAAGGAGACAGAAACCGTAAACTACCATACAAATCGAAAAAATAGCTGTTTTTACTGGATTTTATGCAATTATTTGACCTAAGCACTAAGCAAACGCCAGTTCGCACAAAAATATAAAAAGATTTATGATCAGCGATAATGATTATCCATATGGTGAGAAAAGAGGCATGAGAGTATGGTGTCTGACGTAATCACAGATTCAGTTCCTGTTACTGTTTTAACTGGCTATCTGGGAGCAGGTAAAACAACTCTACTCAATCACATCCTCACCTACGAACATGGCAAAAAAGTAGCTGTGATCGTTAATGAATTTGGGGAAGTGGGCATTGATAACCAATTGATTATCGATGCAGATGAAGAAATATTTGAGATGAATAACGGCTGTATTTGTTGTACAGTGCGTGGTGATTTGATTCGCATCATTGGCAATTTGATGAAGCGACGTGATAAATTTGACCATTTAGTCATAGAAACTACTGGCTTAGCTGATCCTGCACCAGTGATTCAAACATTCTTTGTTGATGAAGATATGCAAAGTCAACTATCTTTAGATGCTGTGGTGACAGTGGTAGACGCTAAGCATATTCAACAGCACTGGGATGCAGATGAAGCGCAAGAACAAATTGCTTTTGCTGATGTGATTTTACTGAATAAAACTGATTTGGTAATACCGCAAGAATTAGATGAATTAGAAAAGCGGATTCGGTCGATGAATGCCATGGCAAAAATCTATCGGACACGTAATTCTGAACTCAAAATGGATGCCTTATTGGGCGTGAAAGCTTTTGATTTAGACCGCGCGTTAGAAGTTGACCCAAATTTTTTAGGCGAAGATACTCACGAACATGATGACAGTGTATTTTCTGTAGCTTTATTAGAAACGGGTGCGATTGACGGACAAAAACTAAACGCTTGGCTTTCTGAATTACTGCGTACTCAAGGGCCAGATATCTTTAGAATGAAAGGTATTTTAAACATTGCTGGAGAAGACAATAGATTTGTATTTCAAGGGGTGCATATGATATTTGATGGCAGATCTGATCGCCCCTGGAAACCAAATGAAACCCGTAAGAATGAGCTAGTTTTTATCGGACGCAATCTGGATGAAGCGCAACTTAAACAAGATTTTCGTGCTTGTTTAGCTTGAATAGAGAATAGGACGTGTTTTCAAACTGATATAGCAGATTGCAGGTAAATTTAGCAATGGACAGTTTGCTCCCGGTTGGAATCAGGCTGTATGCAACTGTCCTTACTTTTATGTCAAATCATTACAACGGGCGATAGACGCGGTAGTTGATGTTAGGGAAGATATTATCCATTAGCTCGACTTTTTCTAGCCAACCACTGTCTACTTTGCCAATTTTCAACTCCTCATAAAGCTTATTGAAGCGCATGAGGTGCGATCGCGTCCTTCTAACTGCATAGGGTACCATCGTTCCCGTCCGCATAATAAACGCCCAGTCAGAAGATTGAGCTAGTAGCAGTTCTCGCGCTGCTTGATTCAGCGCTCGCCACTGTAATTCATCCTCTGGCTCTAGGTGCGATATTTCAATCATCCGCTCTGCACCTTTGTGCAAATGTGGGTAAATCCACGCATTCGTTTCATTCAACCAATATTCGTGGAATCCCTTAAAACCCCAACTAGATTGCGAAGGACGACAAACTTGCTGAGTCGGTTCTGCTCGTAAATAATCCGCCAAGTGAGTCATTGCATAAGTTCCTTGGTCATGCCATGACTTACGGAATAGGTAATCGATGAACCATGGCCCCTCATACCACCAATGCCCAAATAATTCTGCGTCATAGGGCGAAACAATCACTGGCGGACGCTGCATGATCCCATGGAGATGCTCAACTTGCCGCTCTCGGTTATACATAAAGTTGCCAGCATGTTCTGCTGCTTTTTCTCTTGCCCAATAAGGATCGTAAAGTGCCTTATCAGATAAACCTAAACCACGACCTGTAATTTTATGATACTTAATACCCGTATTTTTACGCTGGCCATTAGGCATGATATAGGGCTTGATGTATTCATATTCAGCTTCCCAACCCAAATCTTTGTAAAATTCTCGATATTCTGCAGCGCCTGGATAGCCCACTTCAGAAGACCAAACTTGTTGCGAAGATTCATGATCTCGACCAAAGGCTGCGACACCAGTTTCAGTAAAAATCGGGGCATAGGTACCAAAACGCGGACGAGGACGGGCGTAAAGAATGCCATGCCCATCAGTGAGGAAGTAGCGTAAACCGGCATCTGCCAGCATTCGCTCTACACCCTCATAGTAAGCACATTCTGGCAACCAAATACCTCTAGGTGCCTGTCCAAAGGTTTCTTCGTAGTGTTCGCAAGCTACTTGTATTTGTGCCCACACTGCTTGTGGATACATTTTCATTAACGGTAGATAGCCGTGAGTAGCGCCGCAAGTGATGATTTCTAAATTGTTAGAGTCTTGAAACTGCTTAAAAGCTGTCACCAAGTCACCCTTGTTGCGTTCCCATATCTGACGCGCTTCGTTAAATTCAGTAGCGTAATGTTCAGCTAGATAAAGAATATGCCCATTGTGGAGATTACGCTCAGCCTCCATTTCTATAAGTTCTTCTAGTTGGGCTAAATGTGCGTCATAGCGTTCTTGCAGTAAGGGATCACGGAGCATCGACACTAAAGGCGGTGTCATGCTCATTGTGATTTTAAAGTCGATGCCGTCTCGCTTTAAGCCTTCAAATACTTTCAATAAAGGAATGTAGGTTTCGGTAATGGCTTCATAGAGCCATTCTTCCTCCAGCACATAGTCACTTTCTGGGTGACGAACGAAGGGCAGGTGTGCATGAAGTACAAGCGCGACGTAGCCAATAGCCATAGTGATTCTGGGGTGATACTTGTAAAGTGAAGTCGAGGGTTGGCAGAAATTAACAATATTTTAAGACTTTATCGTCCTTGTGATAGTAGTTTTGTCTCAAGTATTAGGAATCAAAGATAAATTCTTCCTAGTTCCCAGTCTCTAACCCAGTTCTCAAATACTCGCTCCAGATCAATACCTGCTGTTTGTCAACGTTTTGTCAAGATAATTGCGATCGCACTTTTTTGTTTCCATGTTAGCGTGAGTGAGCGGGCGCTCATAAGTAATTACAAGTGTTTATTTATACAAGTTTTAAATTTGTGATCAAGTAGGGATATATTCGGTGGATCGAATTACGTGAAGGATTAGGAATAGAAATTTTCGATTGTCGTTTGCGCGATCGCCTGCATTATACAAAACAGTTTTCCATCAATAATTTCATAGCGCTTCCATTCGTCAGTTGCGAGTAATTCTAGGTCTGAGGTTGTCCAACGAACTTGGTTAGAGATTATTTGATTCACAGCACTATATTGCCTGATGGAAAAATTCTACTTTCGGTGAACTCAGTTTGAAAGCAATGGCAACAGATTGAAACGTAGCGATGCCTACTGCGGTAGACTAGGCATTTTTTTGTCTCTATGCTAGCGGGACTGAGCAATCATAAATTTGTAGTTCTCTGTTCCCTTTATTTAGGTTGAGCAAATTATTGACTCGAAAAACCTTTTTATTCTTCACTATCCTGATATAAATCCTGCAAAGCTTGCTGTTGAGTTTTACGAGAAATACGGCGATATTTTTTACTTTCTAGTTTTGGTTCATACTGTTGTTGCCCTTTACCTTTAGTTTTCAACTTCATGCTAGATTCTGGATCGGCTTGTTGATGGAGCTGAGTTTGATGAGCGATCGCATCATCTAAAAATTCCAAATAATGTGGATATCGCTCCCAGTTTCCTCGCACAGCACACTCAGGTTCATCTCGGTGCAAACAATCATTAAACCGACAATTAGCAACAGCTAACCGTTCTCTGGCTTCTGGGAAATAATGTATTAATTCTTCTGGAGTAGCGTCAATATCAGGTTGATTAAAGCCGGGAGTGTCCGCCAGCAAGCCACCATCAGGTAACTCAAATAATTCTACATGGCGCGTAGTGTGGCGACCGCGAGCTAATTTCCCCGAAACTTCTCCTACACGCAGTTTAGCAGTGGGAATTAGCCCGTTAATCAAGCTAGATTTTCCCACACCGGAAGGCCCAGCAACTACAGTAATTTTATCGCTCAAATAATTAGCTACTTGGTCGATATTTACGCCATTCTTGACACTTATAAATAGCGGTTGATATCCCCAACCTCGTAGGCGATCGCTAATTTGCTGCTGCACCTGCAATGAAATTAAATCACTTTTATTGAGGCATAAAATCACATTTAAGCCAGTAAATTCAGCCTTTACTAAAAACCGACTTAGCTGATAAGGTTCCAAAGGTGGATCAGCGACGGCAAAAACCAACAGAATTTGGTTGACATTGGCAATGGGTGGACGATCTAGCTGAGTTTGACGCGATAAGACATCAGCGATCGCCCCTCTACCACCAGCCCAATCAGGTTCTTCAATGACGACGCGATCGCCCACCATCACCTGTTGCCCAATTTTTTTAAGGCGTGTTCTCCGAGTACACAGGAGAAATTGAAGCTGAGAAGGTTCTTGCTCCTTCTTCTCCCTGATTCCTCTCATCTGTTGTTGTTGATCTAGCTGTACTTGGTAAAAATTAGCCTGCACGGCCAGCACTGTACCAATTAACTGTTCAGATGCACTCAAGTTTTCCCCTCTCATTAGCCAGTAACTGGACGGCGTACTAACAGAGAAAAATAATCAGTGCAGTCTGTAATTTGTTCCACAAAATAGCCCGCCATTGCCAGACTATCAGGAACTTGCTCAATTGGCTCTCCAGAGTCTAGCCAGACTTCGAGCAAGCCACCTGGTTGCATCGTTTCCAAACGCAATTTTGTCCGCACAAAATTAATCGGGCAAGGGGTGCCACGCAAGTCGAGTTGAGCATCAGGAGTTGAAAGGGAGGAGGGCTTCATTACTTAAATAGATTTCCCAAGAATCCTTCTAGACCACCTTTACCAGTGCGGTCTCCCTTAATTTTAGCCAGTTTCTCTAATAGTTCCCTCTCCTCTGGAGTTACCTTTGTGGGAATATCAATTAATACTGTCAGCATATGGTCGCCCCTGCTTACAGGATTTCCCAAGCGTGGTACACCGCGATTTTCCAGTTTCATGATGGTATTTGGTTGAGTTCCGGCAGGAATTATCAGCTCCACTGGGCCGTCTACCGTATCTACTTCTAAACGACAACCTAGAATCGCTTGCAGGTAGCTGACTTTGATTTCCGAGAGAATGTTGATGCCGTCTCGATGGAATTCCTGATCTTCGTTGACAAACAAGTAAACATACAAATCTCCGGGAGGGCCACCACGTTGACCAGCATCCCCTTCTTGAGAGATTCGCAAGCGCGTACCATTATCTACCCCTGCTGGAATAGTAATTTTGAGTTTCTTGGTGACTTGATTTGCGCCTTTACCGTCACAGGCTTCACATTTGTCTTCAATGACTGTTCCCGTACCATTACAGGTGGGACATGTAGAAACTTGAGTGAAACTACCAAAGGGTGTTCTAGTGACACGGCGTACTTGACCCGATCCGCTACAAGTTGAACAAGTCCGAGGGCGCGTTCCTGGCTTAGCACCGGAACCATTACAGACTTCACAGTTTTCTAAATGTGAAATCCGAATTTCTTTTTCGCCGCCAAATACAGCTTCTCGAAAGTCTAACTTCAGGTCTAGGCGTAAATCATCACCTCGAACCGGCCCGCCACGTCGCCTTTGCTGCTGCGTTGGGCCACCCATACCACCAGCAAAGCCACTAAAAATACTTTCAAAAATATCAGCAAAGCCGCCCATATCGCCCATATCTTGGAAGCCACCGACACCAGCACCTGATACACCCTCTGGGCCAAAGCGATCGTAACGAGTGCGAGTTTCTGGCTCTGAGAGTACCTCATAAGCGCGGTTAATTTCTTTAAAGCGCTCTTCCGCTCCCGGTTCTTTGTTCACATCTGGGTGATACTTTCGGGCTAAGCGGCGATAGGCTTGTTTGATATCCTCTTTGTCGGCGTCGCGAGCGACACCCAGAATTTCATAATAGTCGCGGGCCATATAGCAAAGGTAAAAGTTAGAAGTAAGGAAGCAGAAAGCAGAAGGCAAAAGTTAACTTATATTAATAATTGATTGTACCTTTTACTTTTTACAAAAATCATCACCAAGTCTGGAGCAACAAGCGCTTTTTTCAAAGGAGACAACAAAAGCTAACGAAAGCTTATGTTCAGACTTTTTACTGCCTAAGACTGTCTCTTTTACAATTGTGCTACGTAGCAGGTTAAAATCTCGCCTATTAACTAGAGGAGCTAGCCGCACCATTAGGTGTGGAAAACCCCCATATGCATTGGATCGCATCTGTACTAAGACACTATGCCACAGATGGCAATTCGCTTCTACAATCTACCAAACCTTTGGGGAATGGGGGCAGGGGAGATGAGGGAGTTAACAATTCAAAATTCAAAATGACGCGACGCTCCTGTGTCGTTACCGCTGACACTCGTACCGACGCTCGATGACTCGCTACCGCTGCGAAGTGCAAAATTCGCCCATTAAAGACATTTTGAGTCGGGGATTTAAACCCCGACTCAAAATATGCTACGTGTAGACGTAGCGCAAAGTCTGAGCGCCAGCCTACGGCAACGTCTCCGACGAACAGAACTTTGTAACAGCCTAGTCTCAAACCCTTGAATGTACGATGAGGGAGAAATTTTCCGCGCGTCCCCGTGTCCCCGCGTCCCCGTGTCCCCGCGTCCTCTTGTCCATTCCCTAATCTATCGCTTCATAATCAGCCTGTGCGGTACTTTCTTCATCAAAATCAAAGTTGAACTGTGGGATTAAAGTGCCGTTCAGGGGTTGGTCTACTTCTGAAGGAAATGGATTAGCTGAAGCCTCATTACCGTCATCGTTTTGGCTGTTCGCGCGGTTGTAGACATCGGCACCGATGGCAAACAGAGTTTGTTGAAAGTCATCTAAGCGCTGCTTAAATTCTATAACAGAAATGCGATCACTTGTCATGGCGGCTTGGAGTTGCGAAACTTTTTCACTTGCCAAAACTTTCATTTGTTCACCAATCAATTCACCATTATCTTTTAAGGTAGATTCATAGCTGAACAATAGATTATCCCCTTGGTTTCTCAGTTCTACCAATTGTTTGCGTTGATCATCTTCTTCAGCAAATAATTCAGCTTCTTGCCGCATCCGTTCAACTTCGTTGGCACTCAGTCCACCTGTGTTAGTAATCCGGACACTCTGTTCTCTACCTGTCCCTTTATCTTGGGCAGAAACTTTAAGGATACCGTTGACATCGATTTCAAAACATACCTCAATTTGGGGAACACCACGGGGAGCTGGGGGAATTCCTGTGAGTAGAAACTTGCCGAGACTCTTGTTATCTCGTGCCATTGCGCGCTCACCTTGGAGAACATGAATCTCCACTGAGGTTTGCCCATCTACTGCTGTGGAAAAAACTTGTGACTTACTCGTGGGAATTGTGGTGTTACGTTCAATGATTTTAGTGAACACTTCTCCCAAAGTTTCGATTCCCAAAGATAGGGGAGTCACGTCTAATAGTAGAAGATTATCGACTTCTCCACCCAGCACTCCAGCTTGGATAGCAGCTCCCAGTGCTACGGCTTCATCAGGATTAATAGAACGATCAGGAGCTTTGCCGTTGAAAAACTTAATTAAAGCGTTTTGGACTGCGGGAATGCGCGTCGAACCACCTACCAAAATAATCCGATTGATGTCTTGAGGCTTGAGATCTGCATCTTTGAGTGCCTGGGCCATTGGTTCGATGGTAGCTTCAATTAAATGCCCTGAAAGCTCTTCAAATTTGGAGCGGCTAAGTTCCATCTCTAAATGTTTAGGGCCTGAGCTATCAGCGGTAATAAATGGCAAGTTAATGGAAGTACTCGCCATGTTGGAGAGTTCAATTTTTGCCTTTTCCGCTGCTTCCCGTAGGCGTTGCAGTGCCATTTTATCTGGGGAAAGGTCGAATTGCTCTTGTTTTTGGAAGCGTTCAATCATCCAACGCACAATGCAGTTATCAAAGTCGTCTCCACCTAAGTGATTGTTACCGCAAGTAGCTTTGACCTCAAAAACACCGTCTCCCAGTTGGAGGATAGAAACATCAAAAGTTCCACCTCCTAAGTCAAATACTAAAATTAGCTGTTCTTGGTCTTGTTTCTCCAAACCAAAGGCTAAAGCAGCAGCAGTTGGTTCATTGATAATTCGTAGAACTTCAAGCCCAGCAATTGTACCAGCATCTTTAGTTGCCTGCCGTTGCGCGTCTGTGAAATAGGCAGGTACGGTAATTACTGCCTTATCTACGGCTTCACCCAAGAAATTTTCCGCATCCTGTTTTAGCTTCTGGAGGATCATGGCGGATATTTCTTGTGGTGTGTAATTGCGTCCGCGAATCTGGACATCGACGGTATCGTCTCGACCCTTAACACAGTTATAGGGAACACGATCGCGTTCTATTTCGGTATCTTCCCAACGGCGACCGATGAATCTTTTGATACTATAAACTGTATTTTCGGCATTGGTGACAGCTTGGCGTTTTGCCAGTTGACCGACCAAGCGATCGCCGCTTTTGCCAAATCCTACAATACTAGGAGTAGTCCGTCCACCTTCGGTATTGGCAATTACAAGTGGTTGACCACCTTCCATAACTGCGACGCAACTGTTAGTAGTGCCTAAGTCGATCCCAATAACTTTTCCCATAGTTACCAGTATTTTTACTGAGTTCTTCTGCTGTATTTTACTGCGCGATATTTTTTTGGCGAAGAACCAAGGCTAGTGTAAACAGGCACTAAAAACGGGGAGTGGGAACTGGGGATTAGGGATTGGGGACTGGGGATTGGGGACTTGAATTATTTCTTCCCCTGCTCCCTCATCTCCCTTATCTCCCTCATCCCCCTCATCCCCCTCATCTGTTGATCAGCGAGGCGAGCAACTACAGGTTAACTGTCGGCTGGACTCGACTGATCTTCCTCCGTAGGAGGTGTGTCTTCCTTTGGAGCTGCTACTTTGACCATTGCATGGCGTAGTACGCGATCGCCCAAGTAATATCCGCGCACTAACTCTTCTAACACTGTTCCTTCAGGATGTTCATCCGTAGGTTCGCGCATTACGGCTTCATGGAGATTGGGATCAAATTCTTGACCTTCAGGACGCATCGGGGATACACCGAGACGCTTGAGACAGTCTACTAATTGTTTATAAACCCCTTGGTAACTTTTGTGGATGGTCATCTCGCCATCAGATTGCGGTTTGAGGTGCGATCGCGCCCGCTCAAAATTATCGACTACCGGCAACAACTCCGTAATCGTATTCCGCTTCACTAGCGCTTCTAGTTCTTCTTTTTCTTTGCTTGTGCGTTTCCGGTAATTCTCAAAATCAGCAGCAATTCGCATGTATTGAGTACTACGCTCGTCTAATTGCGCTTTTAGGGACTCGATTTGTTGAGTCAATTGTGCCAAAGCAGCCGCTTCCACTTCAGTCTTCTCAGTTGCAGCGACGCCATTGTCTTGTGGAATTGCAGAATCTCCAGATACATTAGCCTGGGTTGTTACTTGCTCAGTAACTTCGCTGCCAAATTCGTTAGAGTTGATTTCGGCTGGGGAGTCGCTCTTCATTGCTTGATTTACCTCTGTTGGTTCACCCAATTGCTGGCTTGTATAGTTTACCTGTTTATTTTCGTCCATCATTATCCACTCATCCCAGATACTTTTTACAGCATTGCATCGCCGGATATTGCGATCGTTGTGATTAACAACTAGCTATCGAGGCTGATTTTGTGCTGATATTTCCTGGATGTCATGTCACCGTCCTCTTATTGTGACAAATGCTGAACCTCATAGTGTAGGCTGAGAGCTAGGGGTTAGGGGTTAGAGAATTCAAAATTTCTTTTGAGAGCAAGGATTTAATAATTATTGATACCTGATGTTTGGGTGATATGTATTCTGCAAAGCAGAAATATAGGTAGTTTACCTCAATACCCTGTAAAGATTTAGCAATACTAAACCCCTTTCCCCATACTTCTCCTGTCAGAGACGCTACACGTAGCTTACTTAAGCATAAGGGTACGCTAAGTACAAGTTCCCTATTCCCCCTTCCCCGTTCCTAAATTATGAAGGGAGTATTAAATTTAATCAGTGTATATGAGAATTCTGCTTGTAAGGCTGGGAATACTCTAATGAGAGGTTTCCCCTACTCATTGCTCATCTATGACATCCTCTTCACCACAACGGCGCAGTACCGCTCTCACCACCAGAACAGAGTTGTCGCCCTTCGGCAACAAGCTAGTGCAATCTGGCTATGTCAATAGCGAACAGATGAAACAGGCACTGATTGAAAGCCGCAAGTCTGGCAGACCACTGACGGAAGTGCTAGAGTCAATCACTGGGCAACAACTGTCACCTGAGTTACTCAGGCAATATAAGAAACAGCAGCTATTTGAACTTAAAATACTCTACGGTGTTGAATTTCTTGATCCGGAAGTCAACCAAGTAGGTAACACGATGGTGGGGAACCTAATCGATACCCTCATCCCAGTGGATATTTGTCGTCGCCATCGCTTGGTGCCACTATCGAAAAATGAAGACCAAAACCCGCCCTCAGTATTAGTGGCGATGGTCGCGCCGGATAATTTAGAGGCTTCTGATGATCTAAACCGGATCTTACGCCCCCAAAACTTGGTTTTGCAGCGGATGGTGATTACCCAAGAGGATTACCAACAGCTAATCAACCAATATTTGGATGAAATGGCTGTCCGGCAGAAACATCTAGAACAAGAAAAGTTTACGGATATCAATCAGGATTTAGAAAATCTTGGAGGCCTTGACATCCAGGATGCGCCTGATGATATGGAGGCTGATTTAGGGGCAGCCATGAAGGGTGCGGAGGATGCACCAGTCATCAGCCTAGTCAACAGAATCCTAGCCAAAGCTTTGCATGAGAGGGTTTCTGATATCCACATTGAGCCTCAAGAGGAAAACTTACGAATTCGTTTTCGTAAGGATGGGGTGCTGCGTGAAGCTTTTGACCCTTTACCGAAAAAAATTATCCCGGCGGTGACAGCTCGGTTTAAAATCATCGCTAATTTAGACATTGCCGAACGGCGTCTGCCTCAAGATGGACGCATCCGCAGGATGTTTGAGGGACGGAAGGTGGACTTCCGTGTCAATACCTTGCCCAGTCGCTACGGGGAAAAGGTAGTACTGCGGATTTTGGATAACTCTGCAACGCAATTGGGATTGAATAAGTTAATTACTGATCCTGAAACTTTGCAGATTGTTCAGGATATGGTGGCCAAACCTTTCGGTTTGATTTTGGTAACGGGGCCAACTGGTTCGGGTAAAACAACCTCGCTGTATTCGGCACTATCAGAACGCAACTCTCCTGGAATTAATATCAGTACGGTAGAAGACCCGATTGAGTACAGTCTGCCAGGGATTACTCAAGTACAGGTAATTCGAGAAAAAGGGCTAGATTTCGCTACTGCATTGCGGGCTTTCTTGCGGCAAGATCCGGATGTGCTGCTAGTGGGTGAAACGCGGGATAAAGAGACGGCTAAAACAGCGATTGAGGCTGCTTTAACTGGTCACTTAGTATTAACAACCTTACACACTAATGATGCCCCAGGAGCGATCGCTCGTTTGGGCGAAATGGGTATTGAGCCTTTCATGGTTTCTAGTTCCTTAATTGGCGTTCTGGCTCAGCGTCTCGTCAGGCGTGTATGTACTGATTGTCGCATTCCTTACACACCCACATCTGAGGAACTCGCTCGTTATGGGATGTCAGCTTCCCAAGAAATAGGATTAACCTTCTATAAGGCTAACAGCTTGTCATTAGAAGCGATCGCCGAAGCTAAAGCCAAAAATCACCTTTGCCCGACATGTAACGGTGTTGGCTATAAGGGGCGTTGTGGTGTTTATGAAGTCATGCGAATTAGCGAAAACTTGCAAACTCTCATCAACGAAGAAGCACCAACGGAACGTATTAAAGAAGTTGCAGTTGAAGAAGGGATGAAAACCCTTCTGGCATACAGCTTAGATTTAGTTAAACAAGGTGCTACCACCCTAGAAGAAGTAGATCGAGTCACCTTTACTGATACAGGTTTAGAAGCAGAATTAAAAGCCAAACGTAAAAGCGGTCTTACCTGCCGGACTTGTAATGCTGAATTAAAACCAGAATGGCTAGATTGTCCGTATTGTATGACATCTCGTTTTCAAGATTAGTCAACCCCTGCGGGTAATTCAAAATTAATTTTTTGACTTTTGACAAATAACAAAGAACAAATAACAACTTACCTTGAGCAAAGTTGAAGGGATGACAAAGGATAAATATTTATGGAAATGATGATCGAAGACTTAATGGAGCAGATGATTGAAATGGGAGGCTCGGATTTACATTTATCCGCAGGTTTGCCTCCTTACTTTCGGATTAGTGGTAAACTCACTCCTATTGGCGAGGATGTATTAACTGCTGACCAGTGCCAAAGATTAATTTTTAGTATGCTCAATAATACCCAGCGTAAAACTTTAGAACAGACCTGGGAATTAGATTGTTCCTATGGTGTTAAAGGTTTGGCTCGCTTCCGGGTGAATGTTTATAAAGAGCGTGGTGCATACGCTGCTTGTTTACGGGCATTAAGTTCTAAGATTCCTAATTTTGAAAAATTAGGTTTGCCAGATGTGGTACGAGAAATGTCTGACAAGCCCAGAGGATTAATTTTGGTGACAGGCCCCACTGGTTCTGGTAAAACTACTACTCTAGCGGCCATGATCGACTTGATTAACCGCACTAAAGCAGAACATATTTTAACGGTAGAAGACCCAATCGAATTTGTTTATGAACCAATTAAAAGTTTGGTTCACCAACGACAACTAGGTGAAGATACCAAGAGTTTTGCTAATGCTTTGAAAGCAGCTTTACGGGAAGATCCAGATATTATTCTGGTAGGGGAAATGCGCGATTTAGAAACAATTTCTTTGGCCATTTCTGCTGCGGAAACAGGTCACTTAGTGTTTGGTACATTACACACCAGTTCAGCTGCACAAACTGTTGACCGGATTATTGATGTTTTCCCCCATGAAAGACAAACCCAAGTAAGAGTACAGTTGTCTAACTCACTAGTGGCTGTATTTAGCCAAACTTTGGTACCCAAGAAAAACCCTAAACCAGGTGAATATGGTCGGGTGATGGCTCAAGAAATTATGGTTGTTACTCCTGCTATTTCTAACTTAATTCGAGAAGGTAAAACATCACAAATTTATTCTGCTATTCAAACGGGTGGTAAATTAGGAATGCAAACTTTAGAGAAAGTTTTAGCTGACTTATACAAAGCAGGAACTATCTCATTTGAGGCAGCAATGTCTAAAACTTCCAAACCTGATGAAATTCAACGTCTTATCGGTACTACACCGCCGCCTGGAGGTGCAAAACCCGCTGCTAATGGAGCTGCTAGAGCGCATTAAAAAACAGGGTTAGGGGGAGAATTAAAAACTCTTGAATTTTGAATTTTGAATTGATTTATGCCAACTTTTGTTGCTCGTGTTAGAGACTCACAAGGAAAATCCAGAAAAGAAAAGATTGTAGCCAACTCCTTGGTGCAAGCCCGGACTAATTTGAGAGATCAGGGTTTTGTAGTTCAAGAACTTAAACAATCTTTGGGCTTTGAAACAAACTTTGACTTACAGAAAATCCAGAACTCTTTTGTCTCTGTTTCTGTAAAAGATAAAGCCGTTTTTTCTCGTCAATTTGCTGCTTTGGTAAATGCGGGAGTTGCGATCGTCAGAGGTTTAGGAGTACTCTCTGATCAGTGTACAAATCCTAAATTAAAACAAGCTTTGGTAGATATTAGCACTGATGTTCAAAGCGGAGTTAATCTTTCAGACTCTATGCGTAAACATCCAGATTGTTTTGATGGTTTGTATGTGAGTATGATTCAAGCTGGGGAGGTAGGCGGTGTATTAGATGAAGTGCTAAATCGGTTGGCTAAATTATTAGAAGATGTGGCGCGATTACAAAATCAAATTAAATCAGCTTTGGCTTACCCAGTTGTTGTAGGAATTTTAGCAACTGGTATTTTTGTGGGAATGACTGTTTTTTTAATTCCCATTTTTGCAAAGATTTTCCAAGATTTGGGAACTGAGTTACCTGCTCTCACTCAATTTTTGATGACTTGTAGTGAAATATTAAGAAGTTGGCGAGTTTTTGTGGTTATCGGTCTAATTGTAGGATTTACTATTGCCTATAAACAGTATTACAAAACTCGTGTCGGTCGTGAAACTATTGACCGTCTTTCCTTAAAAATGCCGCTATTTGGAGACTTAATTCAAAAGTCTTCAGTTGCTCGCTTTAGTCGGACTTTTGGAGCTTTGGCTCGTTCAGGTGTGCCAATTTTAACTTCTTTGGAAATTGTTCGCGATACATCAGGAAACCAAGTGGTTGCTAATGCTATAGATGCAGCACGCTTAGAAATTCAACAAGGAGGAATGATTAGTATAGCTTTGCAAAAAGACAAAGTTTTTCCTCCTATGGCAATTCAAATGATTAGTATCGGCGAAGAAACTGGAGAATTAGATGGTATGTTGATGAAAATTGCTGATTTCTATGAAGATGAAGTCGAGCAAGCAGTGAAAGCATTAACTAGTGTTTTAGAACCAATTATGATTTTAGTTCTAGGGGGTATGGTTGGTACGATTTTGTTAGCAATGTATCTACCCTTATTTAAGGTATTTGAAAAACTAGGCTAAAAAAAAGATGCAAACAGAAGGATCAAGAGTAGAAAATTTTATTCTTGATCCTTGATTTTTTATAATTAATACTTTAGAAGAAATATGCCTGTACAAAAATCTCACTATGAGGCTAGCTTGGCTGAGTATAGTAATCATCAGGCTGCGATCGCTCTACTCAAGCAGTACCGACCTTATCTAGAAATGATACCTAGTCTACGTCGTCCAGATGAAAGTATGATTACTATACCTTTACCAGTTGTGCGAATTCGCAAAACTGCAACGACAGAACTACAGGCGATTTCTTTATGCTGTGATGTGGCAATTTTAATGTGCGATCCGGAGTGGAAAATTAAAACTGGAGTTGAGATTTTAGTCTTTATTCATCGTCCTCATGAAGACTTTTCTGATTTGTTGGGACGTTGGCGACAAACCCAAGTTTGGTTAGATAAAGATTACGAATGGCTCATGCCCCCCCGTTACAATCATATTTTGAATGAGGGGGCTAATACTATATATCCTCTGTTCGTAGTTTTTGCAGAAACATCAGAACGTATTCAACGAGGCCTTATAGGTGCAGAACTTCCATTTATTATGGAAACAACTCAACTGGTACTTGAAGAGGTGGGAAGGGGTGAGGAGGGGCTAGCCCCTAGCCCCTAGCCCCTCACTTGACAAACTGAGGCATAATCTCAGCAGCGGTAAATATCCCGTAAATGCCGCGTTGGTGCAATTGCTTACCAGCTTTGAGATAGCCAAAAGCAGGGCCGCAGACATTCGCTGCCATGCTGGTGTCATCTCCTAATGTAAAAGTATGAGTGGAAATTTTGCCTTCAAAGGTGCGTCCTGTCACCTTAACATTGGTGCTGAGGGGCTTTTTGGGATTGCGAGTATCAACTACACCACCAACTGTAACGCGATCGCGCCCTACTATCCCTGCTATCTCTAACATGACATCATCGGCGTGTTCCATATTTTCTAAGGTAAGCACGCCATTGGTTTTATCTAGTAGTGCTTCTACCTCTGCATCAGTCATTGCCTTAGCAGTTTCTACTGTGTAACCAGGCATGTGACCAATATCTTCGCGGACGGTGGCGCGATAAGCTTCCCAGTTGGCAATGCCCACACCAAAGGTAATCTCTACCTTGTGAATTTCAGCATAACTTTGGGCGGCTAATGCAGCTGCTGCGGTTAATAGTCCTGGCGTCGCCCCACACCCTGTCATATAAGTAATTCCAGCTGCTTGCAGTTCCTCTTTCATCGTTAGTAATTGTTCTACTGCACTGGTGCGCTTAATTGCATCCACTAGCACACCCCGCCAACCGGATTTGATAAACTGCTTGGCAACTGAGGGAATAAAATCATTTGGTAGATTGGGTAAAGCCAGAAAATACCCATCTACAGGTTGACTTGTAGTGATTAAATCTTGAATACTGTTATTGCTTAATGTGCCAACTGGTTCTAGATAACCTACTGAGCCTTGAGATTGGTAGGTGGCGATGCATTCTGGAGTATTTAAACCTTCAGCGGCGTAAGCATAGCCTTTTTGATCTGCTGCTGCGACTAAAATCATTTCGCGTTTGCCAGTAAGTAGTTTAGTGGCGGCTTGTCCGAGTCCACCGAAACCCAGTACTCCGACGCAGATTGTTTTGTTCGCCTGTTCTGTATTCATAGTCAATTTGTTGAGTTGAATTAAAAGCCTTCAGTATTTGCCGTCTTAGATTCCGGCTTCTGGCTGATGGCTAAAAGCTATAAAGGTTAATTATGCTTTATTATCCTTGGTTCTTCGGCTGACCAATGCATTTTTTTTACAGGAAAGTTTTTGTTGATGATTTGAGATGCAGCGAAACTATATCAGTGTTAATACCTTAAAAGGAACTTTTGTTTTACCTTTGGCTGATGACTTTGACGAACCTCTCCCAGATTTTCACGAATATATGGAATGAGTAATTTTCTCTCAAATATTTGTGCAAAGGCATACTCTATAGTACTACTGCACTCACTCCCAAGGCTAAGAGAGGCGATCGCATACTCTACCATTTTGGGTTGAGCCATACTAATCTGAATTCCGCCTCGCCCATCGGTGAACTCAATCATAATGATATATTTTTTCAATAAATTTTATATTTTTGTAACCAACTTGGCTAGTTATGGTAACTGTAATGCTTATTTTTAGGGCTTTCGCTGCTTACGTAGCAAACTCAATTATTACCTTGACTAATCAATGAGGTTAAGAGACACTAACTAATGACAGACGTGTGTACTTACTAAGATTGATAATTTTTGTAAATATTCTGAGATATTTATTTTGAAAGATGAAACATTAGTTAAAAAATGGCAAGTTAGTATCTAAACACGATGTTTCAACGGCTATGTATTTAGCCATCAGATCAAGCAGTACAGTTCAAGCGTACTATAGTGGTTTGCCAAAAGCATGGAGACATTAGAGTTCATAATCTATCCAGATGGTCGGGTACAAGAGAAAGTTACTGGCATTACAGGCGCTTCTTGTGCTGAGGTTACAGCAGCGATAGAGGCGCAACTGGGGCAAGTACTTAATCAACAGACAACCTCAGAATACTTTGCCGCCCAGGTACAGCAACTTAGGGTGGTAAATACGCAAACCACTTTCAGCGATTGGTAAGTTTTCACAACAGTTTAGTGTTATTGATTCAGAACCACCATGTCACACTTTAGCCAAATTAAAACTCAAATCCGTAACCTTGACTCTCTCAAAGATGCTCTGACTGAGTTGGGTGTAGACTGGAAGCCAGGCCCACGCGAGGTACGGGGCTATCGCGGTCAAACCCATCCTGCGGAAATTACAATTGAACAGGAAAATGGCTATGATATCGGCTTCAGATGGAATGGCAAGGAATACGAATTGGTGGCTGACTTGCAATACTGGCAGCAAGATCTATCTGTAGATGGTTTCTTGCGCCAAGTAACCCAGCGCTATGCTTACCAAACAGTTGTTAAAGAAACTGCTCGTGTTGGTTTTCAAGTTGCCCAGCAACAACAAAATACAGATGGTTCGATTCGTCTAGTAGTACAGCGCTGGAGTGCGTGATGTCTGAGCTTCTGCCGTCGTCGGAAGAACAAGGAGAAAACCGCTCTGGTTTAGAGCCAGAGTTAGGGGGTTTTTTGCGGGATGCCCCTGAACGTTCTGGTTTGGAACCAGAATTAGGTGGAGTGCTACGTCAAAAGGGTGTTTATGTTGATGAAATCACCTGCATTGGTTGTAAGCACTGCGCTCATGTGGCGCGTAACACCTTTTATATTGAACCAGATTATGGGCGATCGCGCGTGGTTCGTCAAGATGGGGACGCGGAAGAAGTCATCCAAGAAGCAATCGATACTTGTCCGGTTGATTGTATTCATTGGGTTGATTACACTGAATTGAGAAAATTAGAATCAGAGCGTAAATATCAAGTAATCCCTGTAGTCGGTTATCCGGTTGAACATGCAGTTGCTTCTACAGAACGACGGCGCAAGAAGCAGAAGTTAAAGAGCAAAAAATCCCGTTATTAAAATAAAAAATTCAATAAATACAAATAATAAAGGACTGGTTTTATCCAGTCCTTTTGTTTTGTGTTTTTTACTTATTAGGCTGAGGAGTCATTCGCAGATAAGGTTTGACTTCTTCGTAGCCTTTGGGGAATTTCTCTTTAAGAACTTCGGGATCTTTCAGCGAGGGGACAATGACGACATCATCGCCGTCTTTCCAGTCAGCCGGAGTAGCTACGCTGTAATTATCAGTTAGTTGCAGTGAATCAATGACTCGCAAAAGTTCATCAAAGTTGCGTCCTGTGCTGGGGGGATATGTGAAACTCAGACGAAGTTTCTTGTTGGGGTCAATCACGAAAACCGATCGCACCGTTAACATTGCATTAGCATTAGGATGGATCATGTCGTAAAGATCAGAAACTTTCCGGTCTGCGTCTGCCAAAATTGGGTAGTTGAGAGTGGTGCTTTGAGTTTCTTCGATATCTCCCACCCATCCTTTGTGAGATTCTACATCATCAACGCTCAGAGCGATCGCTTTGACGTTACGCTTGTCAAATTCTGGCTTTAGTTTGGCAACCGTGCCTAATTCAGTCGTGCAAACAGGTGTAAAATCAGCTGGGTGAGAAAACAGCACTACCCAGCTGTCACCCGCCCATGCATAAAAATCGATATCGCCGTGTGTTGAGGTTTGCGTAAAGTTGGGTACTGTATCACCAAGACGGAGAGCCATGTGAGAATCCCTGTAGTTAAAAAGGCATAGTGTTCTACTTTGCCATCATGACACAAAACCCCGATTCCCCAATCGGGCTTGAGCTGTTTGAAACAAAATTTTAGAAATAATCAAAACCCCTGCTGAACAAGGCAGTGGCTACAGCAATACCTCGATTGATAAGTGTTAAAGCTTTTTATTAAAAATAATTTGATTGTAAGCTTGGATTGTTTGCCGAGCGATCGCATCCCAACTAAAATGTTGTAATGCATATTTTTGGGCATTTAATCCCCGGCGTTGGCGTTCTTGGGGGTTTTGCAAAGCTGTTTGTAGTAACTCAAAAAGTGCTTGCACATCTGTTGTTCCCACCCAGCCGGACTCGCTATCTTGCACCTGCTGATATATATGTACTTGGTCGGAAATTACCACAGGCGTTCCTGCTACCATGGCCTCAGCTACAGCAATACCAAAGTTTTCATAGTATGAAGGCAAGACAAATAAATCAGCAGCTTGCAGTAAACTAACTTTCAATTCACCTGTAACAAAGCCTGTAATTGTAGTGTGCGATCGCAACGGTGAATTTTGAATTTGGGATTTTATCTTTTGTTCATAATCTGGGTCTTGAGGATTTGTCCCAGCTAAAACAAAATGAAAGTTATAACCATTCGTTAATAGTTTTTCTAACGCCGGAATTAATAAATTTAACCCCTTTTTGGGGTCAATTCGTGACATAAATAATATCAAAGGTAAATCATTTGGTATTCCCAACTGTTTATAAAAAGAACTTCCACTATGTTCTTTTATGGGACTCACACCTACAGGAATTACTAAATCTAATGTTGCTACACCAAATCTTTCTGATATTTTAGCTTCTTGCTTGCTTGTAAAATGAATTGCTGCTGCACTAGCTAAATTTCGTCTTTCTAAAATTGCCACATAAAGTTGTTTTAACTGCTTTTTCTTGCGTAAATCCGCTGGGTCAAGAGTACCCAAAGGACGCAAAATATAAGGTAGCTTATACTGACGGCACACAGTCGCAGCAGCACTACTGATAGGAGAAAATAAAGCGTGAATATGTGCTATGTCAAAATCTTGCGCGTGATGTTTTAGCCACTGGAGTAAGTCTAACGAAAATTTGTAACGGCGAAATGGCGCACAACGAAAGTAAATTATTTCATAACCATCTTGTTTAATTGGGCGATTTAAAGGAACATCCAAGGGTTTTTGACCAGAATCGCCATTACTATCAGTTGTGAGAATTGTCACATCTACTCCCTCTTTTGCCAACGCCGGAGCTAATTCTAGTACCATTTGACTAGGGCCACCGTAAATCAGAGAAATTGAGGGGACAATTTGTAATATTTTCATTTTTTTGTTATTTGTTATTTGTCATTAGTTATTTACTAACGACTAATGACCATTAACTAATTCTTGATAAAACTCTAATTGCTGCTTAGCTAAAGCTTTATTTGTGTATTTTATCATGGCTTTTTGATAGCCCATTTCACCTAAGCTTTGAGCAAAATCTGGTTTTTCGATTAATTGAGTTAAGCAATTAGCTAGGGCTTGGCGATCGCCTTCAGGAAATACTAATCCAGCGTCGCCGATTACATGAGGAATTTCACCGGAATCAGAACCAATTACAGGTACTTTACAGGCCATCGCTTCGATGATTACATGCCCAAATTGTTCTTTCCAACCAACTGAAGTTAAGGTTTTAAATTTATAAGTTGTTTCTGAGGGTAATACTAAAGTACTCATTAAGTTAATGTAGTTAGCAACTTCATGGTGAGAAACGCTTTCTACTAAAATTACCCGTTCTTGAAAAGAATTTTCTATTGCAAATTTGATTAACTCGGCTTGTAACTCTCCCCGTCCCAGCAACAGTAATTTCCAAGGTTGATCTTTTAAAGAAACTAAAGCTTGTAAAAGTGTTAGCAAACCCTTTTCTTGCACAAATCTGCCAACAAAACCCACGACAAAATCATCTTGTTTAATACCCAGCTTAGCTGCTAATTCTGGTTGTTTTTGGGGAGTAAACAGTTTTTCATCTATACCTAATTGTGGCATGACTTTAATTGGCCCTTGATATCCACGTTGGCGTAATATTTCGGCACCGTCCTGATTACCAGAAATGATACCGTGGCTGTGATTGAGATTATATTTCTCTAGTAAAGCAACTGGTAATTTGAGTTTATAAGGGAGATTCCACCAAGTAAAAAATACATTTTTGGCTTTGAGTCCCAGTAGCTGATTTAAAGCAATCATTTGAGTATAAGCCAGTCCTCTAGATCCTTGTTCGACTTGGATAATTTGAGGACGAAACTCTCGTAACAAAGATATTAAATCAGTGCCAAAAGTCAAAAGCCCTTGATGGTTTTGACTGAAGTTAGCAATTGGAACTATTTTAAATGCTCCTTCATCTCGATATTCAGTTTCGATAATTCTGTTTTGTACACCGCCTGGTTTCCAACGTTTTGGAACTACTACCGTTACCTCTATTCCTGGTTCTAACTTAGATAAAGCGCGTAACTTTTCACAGTTCAGGTCTACTATATAAGTATGACTAGCAACTAAAACTTTCATTGTTGTTATTTGTTATTTGTCATTTTTTTGCGTTCTTCTTTGCGTAGCAGTTACCAAAAGTTGGGGAACCCGATGACACTTGCTACAACGGGGCGGCACATTTTGGTGGGAAGCTTCCCCCCAAAAGCTGCCTTGTCTTTGCGCGAAACAAAAAAATATTTATGCAAGAAGTCCAATGACTCTTATTAAACTTGTTGATCTAACTGACTGTAAATTTGTCCATCATGCCAAATTGATTGGATGATAGTAACCAAGGCTTTGAGAAAACCCAAGGTGTAAAAAATGGCACGAGTAGCAATTTTGAGAAGAGAACCGCTTTTGTGACAAGGGGGACGCCCTAAGACGTGACAGTCGAATAGACGGGCGTATAGACGTAAAGCTTGAGTGATGGTAAGGTTTTTTAGCCCCATCAAGAAATGATTGTGGTAGAAGGTGAGTTGATATTTAAGCGATCGCATACTAATATCATGACAACCTCCTGTCTCTTCTCCTAAATGCACTAAGTAAGCTTCAGGGTCGTACCAAATCTTATATCCTGTTTGTCTGACTCGCAAACAAAAATCTGATTCTTCCCGCACAGCACTACCGCGAAATCTCTCATCAAATCTCAGTCCATGCTTGGTGAAAATTTCGCGGCGAAAAGACATATTGCAACCCCTAGCTGTTAAGACTTGTTGGGGTTTAGTTGTATGCACTAAATCAATATGATACCAAGCAATTCCTGGATCCATGGCTTGGGGAGGCAAATATTCAATCTGCAAATCCCCGCCAGAATCGCCTAATTTCATTCTGTCAAACACTCGTCCAGCAACAGCCCCTATCTCTGGATTTTGCGTATAGTTTTTGGCATGGGCTGCTAAAAATCCGGGGGTTAGCTGCACATCATCATCGATAAATAATATTATTTCACCAAGCGATCGCCGCACTGCATAATTCCGCGCCCCTGGTAAACTCGCCCAATCTAGGCGTAACCATTTAATTTTATTGGCTATTGCTACCTCTTCTAGGTAAGCTTGAATTTCTGGTTGATGTTTTGAGGTTTGGTCTACTACTAAAACTTCAAAATTCGGATACTCTTGCTTGAGAACATCTGCAATACTATCTCGTAGTGCTTCCTCCCGGTTATAAGTGGGAATAACTACGGTAATTAAAGGACAATCATTCATAATTTTTAATTATTTATCTAAATGCAGCTGCCGCGTAGAGGTTGTTGAATAACTCACTTTGTTTTTCGGAGTTATGCATATTCTGTGCTTGCGATAATGCACCTGCACTTAAATATTCATAATGTTCCTGTTTATCAACTCTATCAAGAAATTGGATGATTTGTTGTAATGCTTGTTCTGCTAAAGATTCATAGGTGCTGTTGACAATCTCCCAATATTCAGCAGTTTTAGTTTTTTCACCGTGTAACCAATTACTCCAATGACGAATTTCATTAATTGGTAATTCTAAAATATATCCATTTTCACCGTGACGAACAAACTCTGGTAAAGCACATACATTAGTTGTAATAGCTGGCGTAGCAACGGAAAAACCTTCGATAACGCTAAAGCCATAGGTATCGTGTAATGTTGCCATTAATTGAAAATGACTTTGCGATAGTAACTCGATGACTTTTTCGTTAGGAATATGTTTGTGAAAGACAACATTACTGAGATTTAGTAGCTTTAAATCCTCTGTATATTTATTGCGATCTGGAAAATCGGTGGGTATTGCACCATATTCTAGTCCAGATACTATATGTACAGTAAGAGGTAAACCTAATTTTTCTGCTTTTTTAGCTAGTCTTAAAGCAACAACTCCGCCTTTTCTGGCGAAATGGTTGCCAACAAATATTAACTGTAATTTTTGTGTATCTTGAAAAATCTTAGGTTGATTAACTCTAACAGGAAAACTCGGATGAATAACAGTTAATTTCTCAATAATTTCTTTTTCTATCTTCCAACCATTTACCCGGTTACAAAATCTCATTTTTGCATAGTCTGACATGGCTATGAGTTTTTGACAATTTTTGAGGGCTAAGCGATTATTCAATAGTTCGTAAATTATCGATTCTCCCTGATTTTGAGGGTTTCTGTATAAGACTCGATGGTCTTCAAAGGTGACAAACCAAGGTTTATTGGTATAGATAATTCTGTTAAAAGAATGAATAATTTGGTATCTTTCCCGTAAAGGTTGCCAAGCGAAAAAACTGCTCAAAGGATACCAAATTTTTTCTATAGGATATCTACCCGTAGGAAAAGGTTTAGGACGAATGATTTTATGACTAGAATTTCGTGGTAGATTAGGGGTACTGAGGTGTTTTTGACCTCCTACGATAACTTTGACCATTTTGCCTCGTTTAAAATTTGGTTTGTAGGCGTCTTTTTTTGGTTTTTTGTTGAGGATCGGTATCTTCTTTTTCTTGTTTATCCAATACTGGCAATTTGAAAAGAACTCCTGCAAAAAACCAATAGTAAACAGCAACTGGATCGACATCCAGAGGATAGTAGTAAGTGTTATAGCTAATAAACAATATAAACACCCATAAAGCAGCTCCGTAACTGCGGAAATTACGGTTTTTTATAGAACGATATGTCCGGAAGGCTGCGATTGTTAAAGTTGTGACTAAGCCTAAAAATGTCAGTACTCCTACTATTCCCACTTCATAGAGGACTTTGGGGTAGTATGTTTCTACTAATTTAGTTGCACCCATTGTCCTAGCTGAGTTAGTTGCCCTACCTAAACCACTTCCTAACGGGCCATCTACATTTTTCCAATTTTCTTCAAATTGTTGGACGATAAAATCTTGGGGTGGTGAAGCTGCCCAACGACTGGTAAAACTATCGGTTCTCTCTTGTACGACAGCTGGGTTAGTAATCATAGCAATTCCCAAAATTAAAGCCAGCCCAATACCAATAGGAATAAATCGTTTGAGGTTGCCAATTTGCCCAGTTAGCAATAATAAAATTCCAAAGCAAGTTGGGACTAAAGCTAGGGCAATTCTTTGTCCAGAAATGACGGCATTGATAAAGACTGATGCCATAGAACCTAAACCAATCAATCGCCATGTCATAGAAGGATCTGTAAAACCAGTAGCAAAAGCAAAGAAGGTGCTAGCTATTAAAAACCATGCCCATTGCCAAGGGGCGACAAAGGTTCCCGGTAAGCGAATTATTCCTTCTTGAGGGCTATAAACTAATGCACCACCAAAATAACATCGGGCTTCAAGAGATGCTGTAAATAAAGCATTTCCTTCGGCGTTTCTAGTGCCTTCGCAAACTCCAGTTAGTAGTAATAGGTATTGAATAAATCCTAAAGCGCAACAGATAATAATTAGAACAATTTGGATGCGAGACAATAATAAAAAATCTTGCTTATTACGGATTAAATAGTAAGCACAACTAATCAATGGCACGTAACCTAAAAACACTTTTAACCCTAGAATTCCCATACCTAAGGGAAATTCATTAGGTGGTTTTTCTAGAAGTCCAACGCTAGGGGGGTTGAACTGTTGCCCACCATTGACAAATAACACTGTGAGGATGCTAGTGGCTAATACAATGTATAGGGGAATTTTAATCGCTTGGGGAATGATAAAAGGTAGCCCCTGTTTGCGGCAACTTTGCCACAGTCCAATGACTGCGGGTAGGTAAAAAGCGTCTTTTGCTAGTTGCAGTATAGGACTATTGCCCAAATAGTAGGTAATAGTGCCGCCAAGGGGTACGTAGATAATAAAGGCATACAGGGCTTGGCGGGGATACTTAAAGGAAAAGGACATGATCAGTACCCCTAAGAGTCCGGGAACTGCTGCTTTAATTCCACCAATAAAAAATAGCAGAATACCTAAGAAGACACCGCCAAAGGTGGCGGTGGTAAGTAAGCTAGTAAGTTCTTTTCGCGCTAAGGTTGCTTTGCGCTTTTGGGCTAATCGTTCTTTGAGAGTGAGGGTAGGAGTTTCTTTTTGTGACTGCTTTTTGGAACGTCGGGATTTTTGCTTGGGTTTTACCATTAGTATTGAGTGATAAGTAGTAAGCTGTTACCATACTGAGTGCTGTAGACGCTTCTGCGGCTTCCGGCAGGGTGGAGTCAGTTGTGTACAGTTCCCCTTGTTGAGCGAACTGATGTTGCTGAGTCAAGTAAAAAATCTTGATATGTCTTTAGAGAACCCCAGCACCAATATACGCGATCGCCCAGTTGCAACCACCTGAGATTTTATATGGATAAGTTTTAAATTGGCATTCTGTGGTCTAAAGAAACGTAAGTCGTACCGTTAATTGCTGACGGACTTCAACTGCTTAGCTAGAATCTGGCATACTTTGCCAACAGGTTACTCTTTATACATTCCCATCAAACGAATAAAAATAATCCCCAGCAATGAAGAAATTAATTAAAGGTCTGCGCGAATTCAAATCTAGCTATTTTTCGACACATCAACAATTGTTTGAACAACTTTCACATGGTCAAAAGCCCAGGGTATTATTTATTACCTGTTCTGATTCACGTCTTGATCCAAATTTAATTACACAAGCCCAAGTTGGTGAATTATTTGTCATTCGCAACGCAGGTAACATCATCCCACCCTATGGCGCAACTAATGGTGGTGAAGGTGCAACAATTGAATACGCTGTCCAAGCTTTAGATATTCGTCAAATTATTATTTGTGGTCACTCTCATTGTGGTGCAATGAAAGGGCTAATGAAGTTACAGAGTCTCAGCGATGAGATGCCGCTAGTGCATGACTGGCTGAAATATGCAGAGGCAACTCGAAGGCTAGTTCTAGACCACTACAGTCACTACAACCAAGAAGAACTGCTAGAAATTATGATCGCTGAAAATGTTCTAACTCAAATTGAGAATTTGCGAACTTATCCAGTGATTCACTCTAAGCTCTATCAGGGAGAACTCAGCATCTATGCTTGGATTTATCACATTGAAACAGGAGAAGTTTTTGCATACGATCCTCAGAAGCACGCTTATGTTTTGCCTCAAACCCAGCTTCCAGAATCAGAGATAGATGAGTCGGTCTGGGGTCAGTTTCCAAATACCAATGTAGCAGTGCGTTCCCCTCAAAACCACCACAATGATATTAATTCTTCTGAGAAACCTCCTGTTACTGCATTTGAGTGGTTTCCAATGAAACGCCTCTCTCCAGAACAGATGGAGCGAATTTATCGAGGTTCAAATCATGGAAATTAAGAGTTGTGGTCAAGCCATTTTTGCCAAGATGCTATTTACAAAATGCAAATCTTGGCTAGGTATTCTTGCTAAAGAACAAAACTTGATTTGGGTATTGTTACGCGTTTGGCAAGGTCGAATCCCTTCCAAATCGCGTCCACTAACTCATCGAAAAAATGTGGGCTGAAGATTGCATTAAGTTTATTATCTCTTCAGATAAATAAATGTTATAAGATACCTATGATTGGTTTCGCTATCTATTAATGAGATACCACAAAATTGAGGAACTCTTGAAAAATAATCAAGATTGGGTTGCCCAAAAACTGGCTCTTAATCCGAATTATTTTAACGAATTATCTAGCGGACAAAAACCACCCTTTCTCTACATTGGTTGTTCTGATAGTCGTTTACCATTAACTAACTTTACCTGCACAGAACCTGGTGAATTATTTGTACATCGTAATATTGCTAATCAAGTTTCTCTGACAGATATTAACTTTCTCGCAGTATTGGAATATGCAATTTCTCATTTGCAAGTGGAACACATTATTGTTTGTGGTCACTATGATTGTGGTGGAATTAAGGCAGCATTGGAAAGTAGAACAACTGGAATTATTGATAACTGGGTAAACCCAATTCGAGAACTCTACTTGCAAAACCAATACGAAATTGATATCTTGCCAACAAGAGGAGAACGTCTAAATCGTTTGGCAGAAATTAATGTTTTGGCACAAGTAAAAAATCTTTACCAGACTTCCATTATGCGTCAGGCGCTGCACAATCAAAACGCGCCAATGGTACATGGCTGGGTATTAGATATTCATACTGGGCTGATCAAAGATTTGAATGTTGCAACTGTACAATGGCAATTGTACCCAGGTTGCTTACTTGAACAATCGCCTTTATTTTCTGTTGCTCATTTTCAGCCAACGGATGAGGTTACAGGTTGTTGCTGCGAAGAGGCAGAGCATGTAATTCGTAATTCGTAATTCGTAATTAATTCAGAGTTTTTACCAATCCCCATACTTCGACTCCGCTCAGTACAAGTTCCCAATTCTCCATTCCCAATTTCCTATCATTTGTGAAATACTGTACTTTTTAGTATTCGCACATTGATTAATGCAATCCAAAATCTTACCTCCACCCTTGAAACCCGGTGATTTGCTGCAAGTAATTGCTCCTAGTGGGGCTTTGCGAGAATTGGAGGCGTTTGAACGGGGTCTGGAAATTTGGCGATCGCGTGGTTATCAAGTAAAGGTCATCCCTAAGATAGATGACAGATGGGGTTATTTAGCCGATAAAGACGAAAATCGCCGCAATCAGCTAGCAACCGCATGGAAAGATATTGATTGTCGAGGTATTCTCTGTGCTAGAGGTGGTTTTGGTAGCACTCGTATTTTGGAAGACTGGACTTGGCCAATTGAGAATTGCAAGTGGTTAATTGGTTTTTCTGATATTACAGCTTTGCTATGGAGCTTGTATAAAGCGGGGATATCTGGTGTACATGGCCCTGTGATGACCACTTTAGCAGATGAGCCAGAGTGGTCAACAGAGCGATTGTTCGATTGGGTGGAAGGTCGTCCTCTCTCTCCTCTCAAAGGTTGTGGGTGGGGTGGCAGTGTTGCTAATGGCATTTTGTTGCCAGGTAATCTGACTGTGGCTACCCATCTTTTAGGTACACCATTGCAACCACATTTTGATGGTGTAATTTTGGCGTGGGAAGATGTGACAGAAGCACCCTACCGCATTGACCGAATGCTGACGCAGTGGCGCTTGAGTGGTGCTTTGGCTAAAGTTAGGGGTATTGCCTTGGGACGCTTTAGTCGATGTGAACCGCCGCAAAATATCCCTAGTTTTACTGTAGAAGAAGTTTTGCGCGATCGCTTGGGTGATTTAGGTATTCCGATTGTATCTGACCTGCCTTTTGGTCATGGCGGTATCAATGCAGCGTTACCAGTGGGTGTAGAGGTGAGTTTAGATGCAGATGAAGGTATCTTAGACATCAAGCATCAAGTGTAGTGAAATTCAAATCCACTTGCGGTAACAACGAGCTGTAATCAGGTAAGGCTGGAACATTTCTAAAAATTTACTCTGGAGTGTTTGAAAGAAGACATCAACTAGTTGCGGATCATCTAGATGGAAGGGAAACTCTTGATTAAAACCCTTAAAGAAATTCCAATTCATGATAATCTTACCTTCGGGTGTCAGAATTTGATGGAACTGGAGTAACTGTTGGCTAGGGTCTGGTATGTGTTCTAAAACGTCAAAGGTAATGATTGTTTCAAAAGTTTCTTGTGTAGGTATTTCAGCACACAAAATAATTTTTTTACTCAAACCTAGTTGCTCAGTTCTATAACGCACAAAATCACGATTAATCGGATTAATATCGCAATATACGACTTGCTCAACTTGCGGACAAAGAGCAGCACCAATAGCATGAGTTCCAATACCACCGCCAAAATCTAGCACTCGACCTTGAGCAAAATCTGCCACTAACCGCAGTGTATCCCCAATATAATCATGACTTGAAAGATGCCACGCTCCTAATTCAAATAAGTAAATTTCTCCTACTTTGTCGCTATAAAAAGCAGTTGCTGTTTCCCAATCAAAATCTTTATGACCTAATTCTGCCATCTGTTGCTGACCTGCCGCCAACTTCATCTCTAGTGTTTCTGTATCTATATGCAAAAAGTCTTGGATGTGCTGCTTTAAATTAAATGAATTTTGCCAATATTGGCTGAGAAAAGGTGGTATTGGTAATGTCTTCATCAAGTTTTTTCCAAAATTAACTCGAATTATATGATACTACGTCAAATGTGTGATTCTATTTTAGAATTAGCTCGCCGCAACATTTTTGGTTATTTATCTAACAATTAGATAGATATATAGAACTCCTATTTGATCTCTGAAAAAATTCAGTACCAATCGAAAAGGTTTTTCCCCACTCCCCACTCCCTACTCCCAGCCTGTCGCGCTTAGGGCACCAAAAGCGGATTACTATATTATTGTTTAGTGTTAATGAGAAATTTTAGGTAAGCAAAATATGTTCCGAAAAAAGTATGTAACTAACGCCTTTTTGAAAGTTGAAGATTCTCGATTATATGCAATTTTTGCCTGGAGTAAGAAGACAGCAGAAATCATCACTGCAAAATCATGGTTGATAATGCTAGAAATATTTGTCCATGAACATTCTCTAGAAAAAGCATACCAATTATTTCAAGAAATTAAATACGCTACAATTCCAGAAAAAGCCATTATCGAACTAGAACAATATCGTAATCTTAGCCAAGATTCTATAATTTTTTTAGCAGATGGCAACGTCACAATTTTTGGTAGAGGATTTCGGAGTTTTATTGAGAAAGACATGCAATTTGAACTAGGTTTATTAAGTCAAGCAACTTACCAAGTTCTTTTACAGCTATTTTCTCAATGTCAATTGAAAGATGACTTAGAATGTATTGAAAATATAGAAGATTTTAGTAAACTTGTAGAAGATTTAGAAAGAATTGGTTTGTTATCACCTGCTACAGGTTCTGTAGAATGGGGTGATCTGAAAAAAGCAGTTCCTATTTGTCAAGCATTTGGATTAACTAGAGGAACTCCTATTGATAGATATTATATTAATCAATTTATTGAAGAAATTCGCTCTCAAGTGTTTGGCAATCTTTTGGAGGTAGGTGGCACTCCCAAAGATAAAGATTTTTATCAAATTAATTCGAGTACATCATCTAAAATTCTTAACTTAGAAGCAGGTTTAGGGGTTGATATAGTTGGAGATGTTCATGATGTATCAATTATAGAGCCTGAGTCTTTTGATTCAGTTATTAGCGTGAATGTTCTAGAGCATTGTTACGCCCCTTGGATAGCAGTTGAAAACATTTACACTTGGCTAAAACCTGGTGGTAAATGTTTTATTACAGTGCCAAGTGCTATTAGAGTTCATACTACTCCTGGTGATTACTGGCGATTTTTACCTGATGGTGTGGGTTGGATATTTAAGAATTTCTCTCGGCAGCAATTATATGTTTATGGTAATCCGATAAGTGTCATAGCTAGCTATCATGGAATTGCAGCCGAAGAATTGACTATTGAAGAATTAGATGTTTTTCATCCAGATTACCCGGTTGTGACTTGTATTGTGGCTGAAAAATAATTATATAGTATTATACAGGCAGCACTAAGCTAAAAAACATCTAAATTACATAATCAAATTAAATAAAACTCTTGTGGGGTGGGCATCTTGCCCGCCCTAATTATGCAAGTTATATGTGGAACAGCTTAGTAGAAAAGTTACACCCAAAAAATGGTTCCAAGCTCCTATCGCTGGCAGTAATTGTGAAAAATGCTCCTAAAGATGCTTCAGTTAATGAAAACTATTAGATATAAGAATGAAGAAACATCAAAAATTTAATGCTTCTTGCAAAACTACTGTGACCAAATAATCTAGTTGTTTTTGAGTTATTGATGATGAGTAGTGTAATTTTTAAACAAACTCCAGAAATATCAATTGTCCTTTGTACATACAATCGAGCCAAATATCTAAATAATTGTATTGATAGCGTTATCGCTCAAAGTTTCTCAAATTGGGAGCTAGTGATAGTAGATGATGGTAGCCAAGATAATACTTTTGAAATAGTTAATCCTTATATTCAAAAATTCCAGAATATTCGTTATTTGAAACATCAAAATAGAAAACTTTGGTATGCAAAAAATGTGGGTATTCAAGCATCTTTTGGTAATTACATCACATTTATTGATAGCGATGATGCATATGCACCAAATCATTTGGATACACGATTTGAGTATATGATTGCTAATTCGGAAGTTGATTTAATAGAAGGTGGTTTTGCAACAGAAGAAGAGATTTGGGTAGCAGATTATTTTCAAGCAGGGGCAAAAATCAATTTGCGAGAATGCGTGTTAGGCCCAACATTTTTTGGAAAAAGGCAAGTCTTTTTTGAGTTACAAGGTTTTAATAATATTGCTTATGGCGAAGATACAGATTTTTGGCATCGGGCAGAAAAAGTTTTTAAAACTCAAAAATTCAAAGAACCGCAAACATATATCTACACAAGAGCAGAAACTAGTATTACCAAGAGTGTTTTAGAGAAGATTTCTTAATCTGGCTAACTACTTGGCATGAAAAATATACTTTTACTATCGCAACTCAAAAGTTATTTTTATCAGTTTGTCAATTCTATTTGGCAAATTCTCACATATCGACTTCGCTCAGCTTTAATTTTAGGCACTGTTCTCAGTTTGTGTTTAGTTTTATTTGGTTGTCAGGGAACGACGCAAAAAGATAACAATGTCATTCATCTAACACTTTGGCAAGGGATTAATCCGCCTGTCAATCGGGATGTATTTCAAAAATTGGTAGATAAGTTTAATCAAACTCATACTGATATTCAAGTAGAGTCTATATTTGCTGGTAGTCTTGACCAACAATTACCAAAAGTTTTGACAGCAGTTGTAGGTAAATCACCTCCCGATATTTTGTCATTCTACCCCCAAGTTACGGGTCAATTGATAGAGCTAGGGGCGATTTTACCTTTAGAAGATTGGTTAGAAAAATTGCCGATTAAATCAGAAATTAGCCCTAATCTTTTTGAGGAGTTGAAATTAGACAATCATCTTTGGTCAATTCCACTGTATACCAGCAACATGGGAATTTTTTACCGGCCTAAGCTTTTTCAAGCGGCGGGAATTACGCAAACGCCAAAGACTTGGTCAGAATTGCGACAAGTTGCGAAAAAACTGACCATAGACCGTAATGGCGACCATAGACCAGAACAGCACGGAATTTTATTGCCTTTGGGAAAGGGAGAATGGACAGTTTTTAGTTGGTTCCCTTTTTTACTTAGTGCTGGCGGTGAGGTAGTGACAAATGACAAACCGAATTTAACGAACGCTGGAGCGATCGCGGCCTTACAATTTTGGCAAGAGTTACTCAAAGATGGTTCAGCAACGCTGTCTTTGCCAGAACGAGGTTATGAAGAAGATGGCTTCATTGCTGGCAGGGTGGCGATGCAAATCACTGGCCCTTGGTCTTACATCACCAAATCTGACATTGATTATGAAGTTTTTCCTATACCTGCAAGCGTTGGACAAGTGACGGTGACAGGTACTGGAAATATATATTTGATGAAAACTACACCAGCGAGGGAGCAAGCCGCACTCAAATTTTTAGAATATATTTTGAGTGAAGAATTTCAAACAGAATGGAGTATTGGCACAGGTTTTTTACCTGTTAATTTGAAATCTACTCAAAGTGCAGCTTATCAAAAATTTGTTCAGCAAAGACCTTGGTTAAAAGTGTTTATAGAACAAATGCCTGAAGCACGCGCTCGACCAATTATAGCTGGATATAATCGTCTTTCTGATAACCTTGGTAGAGCGATTGAGGCTACATTATTGGGTGAGTCTCCCCAAAAAGCTCTAAAAGTAGCTCAACAGCGTTTAGAACTAATTTGGAACAGTAAGTAATTCGTTAGATACAAATTACGCGCTTCGCAGCGGTAGCGTAAAGCCTGCGGCATAGCTTCGCTTAGAGCGAGTCATCAAGCGTCGGTACGAGCGTTATTACCAATTAGTATTACCATTGACCTGAACTGTCTTGTTGTTGCAGACCGATAAACTGTCGCCGTTTCCAAGCAAAACTTAAAATATTAGTTCCTAATTCCTGAGCTGTACGAATTGTTAAACGAGGTAGATTAAATTCTCTATCTAGTCCCCAAGCTGTTGCTAAATCACCAATTACCAAAATAATTCCGCCACCTACTAATAGTCGAATTAATTGTTGGTTAACTATTGGCATTGCTGCAAATAAAAAAGGTTTAGTCCTTAAAGGATGGCTGCGTTGTAATTCTTCTAGAGGTTTTAAAGGACTTTCTAATTGTTGTGCTAAGGCTTGGGTACTTTCTATTAGCGGGTTAGCATCTATTGGTGCATCAACTAAAAGTACACCACCTGTATTTAAATAAATCTTTAGTGATTCAAATTCAAGACTATTTAAAGATAATGCTTCTCTACCTGTCAAATAAAGTATGTCATATTCTTGAATATTGTCAGCCAAAGAAACCTGACCTGGTTCATCAGCTCCCCGCAAAGTAGAGTATAGGGGTTCTACTGCTTGTAATAAATATGAAAGACTAAAGAAATTACGGGCACATTCTGCATCGCTGTGGTTGATTTGTGCCATCCGCACAATTGCTTGGGGACGCATTTGTGCCTGACGACGATAACGCAAATCTATATTGTTATAACCAGGAAAGAAAACATCAGTTGGCTGGTTAATTGTAGTTTGCCCTGGTTGTAAAAGTATACGGCAAATTTCTATAGCAAAACTTTCTGGTGAAGAGTTTACTTGATCTATACGATAAGTTTCTTGAACAATATCTTTTTTCTGTGTACGTCGCAGTTCATCAGGGTCTACATAGCCAGCTACTAAGTAGATCATAATTGGTTCAGAAGTGGCTACTTCTACGTCAATGGGAAAGTCGTAAGGGTTGGGTACAATAATTAGATTACCTGCCAAATCAATGGCAATTCCTGGCTGAATTTGCACCCAACGTCCGTCACGAAACTTAGCTTCTACTTGCCGAGGTGCAGGAATATCTCGGACACCTAAACCACAGACAATTCCTGGCTGATTTAAACATTGATATTGAGCATTTTGTCGCAGACGGTGGTATTCATGTGCCGCCCGCCAGCGTTCGGCATTAATGAGTAAACCGTCTGAAGCTTGCAGACGTTCAAAGGTTTTGATGGGTGGTGTTGGAAAAGGGTGTGTCATATTCTTTGCGCCTTTGCGCCTTTGCGTGAGATAAATTTATATTTTCAGCAACGCCAGAATTAATTACGAATTACGAATTACGAATTACGAATTATTTAATGTAGTTAGGTATTAGATGGATTTTCAATCATTAATTCGTATGTGCAAAAAGCAGGTTTTTCTTGTTCAATGATGCGTCTGACAAGTTGTTCGTTGATGCCGTTATGAGGACGGTCTGGACGTAAACGGACTATAAAGTGATATGGTTGTCCACCTGATAAAGTTGCATTACCTAGTTGAGCTTCTCCGATGATAAAGCTAGGGCCAAAAGGTTCTGTGATACTAATATGTTTATCAGATTCATTGGGTAAATTTTCGTCTAAGGGTAAACCTGTATAAAGATGTAAATAAAGGCGCAATCCTTTACGAGTTCCTCGCCAGCGATACAGCTCTACTGCGCGACGAATTAGCCGACGTTGTTGTTGGAGATCCCAAATTGGGTCTATTTCCCAAGCAACCCAGTGGGCAACGAAGGGTAATAATGCCCGTGGTGATGTTAAAGGATCGAGGTTGGCCCACATGACGTCGAAGCTATCAACGACTGGTTGAAAGGCTTGCTCAAATATTTTCATGAACCGACTCATGAAGTCTATCTCGCGATACATGACTGGTAGAAACTTCATGTAGTCGGTGTAGGGACGGATGTATAAGTTAAAGTCCTGGCTTTTATAAATTTGTTCTTGGTCAGTCTCTGGGTCTACGTGGATGTTAACTAGGCAGCGAAAGTCTAGATTTAATCTGGTTTGTTGATCAGGGGCGATCGCTTGCTGATCTTCAAAAAATGTTGCGGGTACTACAAAATACAGTACAGCATCCATCTGTCCTAGTGGCGGAATTTCACTACCTTCTGTACCAATTTGATACCACTGAGTAGGAAAGTTACCTTCGATATGCAAGCTGATTCTGATGGAACGCTGTTCTAAGTTTTGCACTTGCACAATCATCTCGCTGGCGTACCCAGGATGCAAAAGCAAGCTATTTCCTGTCACATCCATGCTATCTGCACCAGCAAATGCTGCTAAACCCTTACCGGGTATAGCTTCGGGGATTTGCATCGGCGTTAAGTGAATGCGGATAGCGGAACTAGAACGACTTTGAACCATAAAATTTTGCCTCAGCGACTAACAATCTGAATATCGTGACTTGACCGCAGAGTATTATCAGCCCAAGAACAGATTAAACCTTGTGGGCCTGGGTCTATTAGTTGTTCTGGTGACGGCTGGCGTCTCCAAACTTCGCCTTGCTTGCGGATGGGAAATAGCAAGACTGGGCCTAAATAACGCACTCCTGGAGTTTGTTGCATCAATGCCACAATATCTGATGTGTAGACGGGTCGCCCCAATGGCCAGCCTTTACCATCTGTGCCGCCAATCAAGGGATTTAAATATTTATACAGTGACACCCTTAATTGACGGAGAATTTCTTCTTTGGCTTGGGGGTTGTCGTAAACGGCTTCTACTGCAACCTCGGATTGTACGGAAACTCCCACATAATCTGGTTCTTGTAAATATACTTGGACTCCTAATAATTTTCGGTCATTTAAGTAGTTGAGGATTTGGTCTTGGAGGGCTGCGCTGAGGGCAAATTTATCTGGTGAAATGCCTTCGCCTTGGGCAATTCCATCTGTATTGGCTTGGGGGACAATTAGTAAACCAACCATACCCGCTTGAGTTTGAGATGTGGCTGGTAAACAGCGTACACGAGCGATCGCTCCACCACTAGCTTGCTGTGCTAAAACTTCAAAGTCTTCAGCAGTCACCGCCCGGTCACGGGTGCGTAGAATGCGGGGTGCTTTGATTACTGCTTGTTCTAGTGATTCCGCATCTGCACCATTGATACCTTCTTTGTAGTTGATTACACTTTCAACATACGGAAATGCTGATTTTAAAAACTGGATTGTGCCAACTTGCACATTCCCCTCTCTACCGCCACCTGTACGGTAAGCAACCATCCGAATTTCCGAACCGCGTGGGGGAACTGCCCCGTACTGATGTTCGTGTTGGTCGGCAAGGTCACTCACTTGTACTATAGTTTGTTCTAATTGTGATGGTTTTTGGATGCGCGATCGCAATACTGTTTGTTGTTTGAGTTGGCTGGGTTCACGAATTAGCGGCCCAAATTGGACTATGCCGGTCAGCGAATCGAGGGTGTAATGTAAGTCTTGGGCACGAGATTCCGCAAAATCTCTCACCTCTTGCCATCTTTGTGGCAAGCCACTAGGGGGAGTCACTAAGATATATTCTTCTTCTGTACGTTCTAAAATCGGCGTTTGTTGTAGGTTAAAAGTTTGACCTGGTTTTCCATCACTGATGCCTAAACGCTCATCTTCAATTAAGGTGCTGTGACTAGCCCTCACTGTACCGCCAATTGACCGCATTGCTAGACCAGTAATACGCGGTGGACGATTATAACCAGATTGATTTGTTTCTAGGGGTGACAAGACACAGCGCAGCCAACGCCCGCGATAGGCGGTAAAGTTAGTTACAGGCCATTTTTGCGGTAAATGCAGACGAATATCTGCTCCTTGGGCCGGATTACCGCCCTGTTGAACGATTTCATAGAAACTGAAACCTCGCGTCTCATCGTCTGCTTCTTTAAGTAAAATCGGTTGCCAATTTTCCCCATTCCAGGCTTCCCACTGACGCGGTGGTTGATTGGGGTTAATACCCGCAGGTGTCGCCGCAGCCCCTTGGAAGGTAATTTCTAAGACATTAGCATCTAATGGATCATCAGAATTAACTACCAAGTAAAAGCAGTTACCGGGCTGGGGTTGTTCTTCAAATATTGGTTGTTCATTGCCTGACCAATAACCGTCAGATTGACGAGTCCACGAACTTGTGACTCTTTCGCGTAGAGACTGGGGAATATCTTCGACGGTTTGGGCGGTTAAAAAGTGTTGGATGTGGGGTGTGCCAATAATTAAAGGATAATCTGTGCTAAAAGTAATCGCTTCTGTTGTCTCGGTGCGGATAGTAGAAACTTCTATTCCTGCCGGGATAGTATAACTTTCCGATAGGTCAGTACTTAAATAAAAAGTTAATTCGGTACGTGCTGGGGCAGCTGGTTGGAGACGAATACCTAGTAATTCGAGAAAAGCTACATAATTTTTACGCGGTACTTGGTTAAATCTGAGTAACATCTGGTCAGTTAACCAAGCAAATAATTCAATCAGCGTAATTCCTGGGTCGCTGAGGTTATGGTCTGTCCACTCTGGACAGTAGCGAGGAATACGCATAATACACTCTTCTACCAATTCATCAAAAGTGCGATCGTCTAAATTGGAAGAAGGTAATTGTGGTAAAAAATCAAATTTCATAAATTATGTATGTCTTAATTACGAATTACGAATTACGAATTACGAATTACGAATTACGAATTACGAATTACCATTACTCCTCTGGAGCAAGTAAGTAAAAAGGATAAACTAAGCTATAAGTATCTGGATAATCTTTAAGTCGATAAATAATATTGATGTCTACTCTGCCACGGATGGGATCAGGATCAATTATTACTTCTTCAAGTGTGATTCGTGGTTCCCAAACCTCCAAAGCCTCAGTGACATAGAAGCGAATTAGCAATAACGTTTCACTGTTTAATGGTGCAAACGCCAGTTCTGACAAACGCGAGCCAAAATTAGGTCGATAGACTCGCTCACCCACGCTAGTACGAAGGATAATCCAAATAGATTCTCGGACTTTTTTTTCTTCAGAACTAAGCTGTATCCCTCCCTGCAAGCTTAAACGCAGTGGGTAAGCCAAGCCTTTGCCTAAATAAGCCTGTTGTTGACTGTAAACCATATGGGGAATTGGGAATGGGGAACTCGGGGCCGCCGGGAGCGGGGATTAGGGGTAATGGGCTTCTCCTGTCGGAGACGCTCTCGATAGCTTGCTTAAGCGTAGGGGTACGACTTCGCTCAGCCCACAGGAAACGGGGAATGGGTGTTGATTATTTCTCTCACATCTCCCGGTTGGTGAGCGGAGTCGAACCACATCCCTAGTTCCTAGTTTGATGATGAATACTAGTCAGCTTTTATCTTCAAAGATATCGATCTAGAAGATTTAAGCATATTCGCCAAAGGTCGAGGATGAGGGGAAGAAATAACAATTCTCAATTAATTCCCCACTCCCCACTCCCGACTCCCGACTCCCTAATTCAAATTGATTATCCTACCCTTAACTGTTACCAGGCCAGTAGCATTAATATCTATATTTCTCCGAGCTTTGAGTGTAATATCACCTGTGGAGTCGATGGAAATTGAACGAGTTTTATCGTCCATATTAATTTTTTGACCGCGTTTGGTTTTAATCTCTATCTCTTTTTGAGTGTCATTGAGATAAATTCGGTGGCCATATTTAGTTTCAATCACAATACCTACTTCGCTACGACCTTTGACTTCTTCTATAAACTGTAGAGTGTGCCCTACACGAGTTTTAAAGGTGCGTAATCTTACTCCTTTAGCACCAACCGCATCAGTTACCAATTCTGGTGGTGCATCTTTGCCATTCCATACTCCACCAAGTATATATGGACGGTGAATATCGCCATGTTCAAAACCTACTAAAACTTCGTCGCCAACCTCTGGCAAACAATCAAAACCCCGCTTTGCTCCTGCTCCTGTAGCTACAATTCTCGCCCAATAGCTTTCATCTTTATCTGCTAAGGTCGGGAACTCAACCTTGACTCTACCCCATTTATTTGGGTCTTTATTATTAGTGACAATTCCTACTAAAAAAGTCTGACCTGGTTGTAAATGTAACTGTGATGCTAGGGTTGTAAATAAGTTACCAGCACGCAGTCCCCGCACACTGAAATCAGTTGTATAGTTGCGTCGAGTAAAGAAATGACGTGTTTCTGTAACGTAATACTTACCACTATAGTTTTTGCCTAAGTTCTTAATATTAACAACCTTTCCGGCTCTAATTTTAGGATTACCCTCTGATTTAGCATCTGCATAAACAAATTCTCCTCCCAACTCATCACACACAGCCTTAGCAATTGCCTCCGCTTCTTTTTCCATTCTCGGAGTCTGTTCATCGGTAACGGGTTGATCTACAACAACCATTTTGGGAGCTGGCTTAATTTGGAATTTACTGCTAGTACTACTTCCTTGACCATTTGGTGTAGTAGTTATTACTTTTTCTTTAGTAGCTGTTTTTTTAATTAGTTTTTTCTTGGTATAGTCCCAGCTACGCACTTCTACAGAATTCACCTGCTCAGCACTAGTGACGCGGGTACTAAAGCTGTTAATATCAACACCCCAAACTAGTTCTTCAATACCTCGATTTGCTGGCTTGCAAAAATTTATCTTGCCATTTTCAATAAATAGTTCAAATCCCACACGGGCAGCTCGCTCTCGCAAAAACTCCATGTTAGTTTGGTTTTCTTGAAAGACATATGTATGGGGTTGACCACTCGGTTCTATTTTACTAACTGGTATACCTACTTCTGCTGCTATTTTACGTACTATATCGCTGTCAGTTTGATTTTGAAAAGAACGATTGTGGCGACCTCTGTGCAGACGATGGGAAAAATCATAGCCGCGAACAATAATAGGTGCTTCATTTTTTTTATCGAAGTGAATTTCAATCGCTGTAATTTCACCTTGAATCAAAAAATCTTTTTTTTGTTCACGGAATTCTGGGTCTCCAGTAGTACTGGATTTAAAACCTAGTCTGATTTTCTTACCAATTTCAAAAATCTTTTCATGAAGCCCAGGTTTGTCGCGATCGCTAGTAGGATTATAGGTATTTCGTACTACCAATGTAAACATTGCTGGCAAGTGCAAACTCTCTTCTACAGTGATTTGCAATAAATCCTTGACTAATTCTCCAGCAGCAGCAGACCAGGCTCCACCACCACCAGAAGAAAATTCGATTTGCAGTTCGTTTAAATAATCTACAGGAGGCATATTTAGCAGCTTAAAAGTATTAAAAGTAATTGGAAATTAAGGATTGGAATTTAACACAACTGGCTTGCCATTACCCTAATAAACTAGTAGTTATTCAAATTATATTTTTGAATTTTTACTTTTTTTATGCAAGCACTTTGATCAAAATACTAATTACCCCGGACGCGCAACTTTAGGGTCTGGCAAGCGCTGCGTACCAGCAGAAGCCGAAGCTGGTGTCCCAGGAAGCATACTTTTATCTACTTCCTGTAAGGAAATATCTACCAATGCTCTCACTGGTGTGCCATCAGAGAGAAACATATTTAAGGTATAGGTTAAACTCGTCATGACACATAAAAAATATTCTTTATCCCAAATAAACTTATAAACAGGTGGACGGGAGTCAGGTTGCTGTTTTATAGTTTCCACACCCTGCTTAATAATGTCTATGTGCTTCATTACAGACTCTTTAGTTTCATAAGTATCAAAGAGTAATTGTTTCAGTGTAAATTTATAAGGATCAACACTAGAAAAACTAATTTTAGGTAAAAGAGTAGTTCCTCTGTTACCATCATTTTTTGTCCAACTAATAGTTCGAGTAAAACTAATGTCCGTGGGGTTGAACATTAATTTAATATCTTGTCCGCCATCCATATTTTTAAGTATGGCTTTTTTTAAGTTGGAACTCTTTTTAGCGGGGACAATAAAACTAGCTACCATTTTGAGTATTTCTCCTAATATTTCGAGTTGTTTAATGTGGTTTACCACGGTAAACGACTAAAGTGCATACCATGACGCTCTCGCTCAATTTCTATGCGTTGTCGTAATCTGCTATAAATTTCATGGGCAAGTTGTTCCAAATCATGATCATCATCTTTTTCATCCAATAAATAGGGATTTTCTATAGTTTCGGTTATTGGTTCTGACTCTCTTGCAAATGTATTGCTTTCAGCTACAGGTGAAGAAGTTGGCTTAGTAAAAATTTGTGGTAATTCCGATGAAGATTGTGAAACAGGTGACGAAAACTTAGAACTCTGCCAATTAGATTCTATATTACTAGAGTTAAAACTATTAAATTCATCATCACTATCATTACTACCATTCATTAATTCTTCCAGACTTGACCATTGCGAAGGTATATTAGACCACTGAGAAGATGTATTTGAAGTTTGTGGATGATGGGTATCATTAGTAGAATTTGTTTTTCGGAAAACTAGTGTTGGTGACGAGTAATGAGGTGAAGATTTATTTGTATCAGTTGTTTTATTTTCAAAAGTATGCTGTTGTGAAGAACTCAGCACTGAAAGCCTATTTTGTCCGACTTCTAACCCTAAAGAAGAAGGAATTAACGATTGAGAAATCTGCGATGATTGAGTGTCAAGACCTTTTCGCTGCAATGAAGTGTCTGCAAAAGAATCGACTTTAGTCGGATTTTCTGAAGAATCTGTTTGTTCTTGTTTCTGAAAATGGGGTGTTTGTAGTTTTGCCAGGATAATGTCTTGCTGTTTATTTGTTACTTTTTGTGAAATATCAGGAGTATCAGCCTGAGTTGCAGGTGTTGATGGTAAATCTGGTTCTATTGGCTGTTGTTCATCAACTTGCTGGAAAATGCTTGGTAAAGATTCTATTTCCGACGATGCTGGGTTAACTTCGGTTTGTCTGTTGACTGTATTTGGAACATCTGAAGTTTCAGCCTGAGTTGATGATAAATCTGATTCTATTGGCTGTTGTTCATCAGTTTGCCGGAAAATGCTTGGTAAAGATTCTACTTCCGACGATGCTGAGGTGACTTCGATTTGTCTATTGACTGTATTTGGAACATCTGAAGTTTCAGCTTGAGTTGATGATAAATCTGATTCTATTGGCTGTTGTTCATCAGTTTGCCGGAAAATGCTTGGTAAAGATTCTACTTCCGACGATGCTGAGGTGACTTCGGATTGTCTGTTGACTGTATTTGGAACATCTGAAGTTTCAGCTTGAGTTGATGATAAATCTGATTCTATTGGCTGTTGTTCATCAACTTGTCGGAAAATGCTTGGTAAAGATTCAACTTGCGATGCTGAGGTGACTTCGGATTGCCTATTAGTTGTACTTTGTTGAACATCAGAAGTTTCAACCTGAGTTGATGATAAATCTGGTTCTATTGGCTGTTGTTCATCAACTTGTCGGAAAATGCTTGGTAAAGATTCTACTTGCGATACTGAAGTGACTTCGGATTGTCTGTTGACTGTATTTGGAACATCTGAAGTTTCAGCTTGAGTTGATGATAAATCTGATTCTATTGGCTGTTGTTCATCAACTTGTCGGAAAATGCTTGGTAAAGATTCTACTTCCGACGATGCTGAGGTGACTTCGATTTGTCTATTGACTGTATTTGGAACATCTGAAGTTTCAGCTTGAGTTGATGATAAATCTGATTCTATTGGCTGTTGTTCATCAACTTGTCGGAAAATGCTTGGTAAAGATTCAACTTGCGACGCTGAGGTGACTTCGGATTGCCTATTAGTTGTACTTTGTTGAACATCAGAAGTTTCAACCTGAGTTGATGGTAAATCTGGTTCTATTGGCTGTTGTTCATCAACTTGCCGGAAAATGCTTGGTAAAGATTCTACTTCCGACGATGCTGGGTTAACTTCGGTTTGTCTGTTGATTGTATTTGGAATATCTGAAGTTTCAGCCTGAGTTGATGGTAAATCTGATGTTATAGGTTGTTGTTCATCAACTTGTCGGAAAATGCTTGATAAAGATTCTACTTGCGATGCTGGGGTGACTTCGGTTTGTCTATTGACTGTATTTGGAATATCAGAAGTTTCAGCCTGAGTTAATGATAAATCTGGTTCTATTGGCTGTTGTTCATCAACTTGCCGGAAAATGCTTGGTAAAGATTCTACTTCCGACGATGCTGGGTTAACTTCGGTTTGTCTGTTGATTGTATTTGGAATATCTGAAGTTTCAGCCTGAGTTGATGGTAAATCTGATGTTATAGGTTGTTGTTCATCAACTTGTCGGAAAATGCTTGGTAAAGATTCTATTTCCGACGATGCTGGGTTAACTTCGGTTTGTCTGTTGACTGTATTTGGAATATCTGAAGTTTCAGCCTGAGTTGATGGTAAATCTGATGTTATAGGTTGTTGTTCATCAACTTGTCGGAAAATGCTTGGTAAAGATTCTATTTCCGACGATGCTGGGTTAACTTCG